>Ga0268262_10005377_pt1 | contig 12733 bp, 17 predicted proteins | sample TergutNc150P3_FD_190354 | JGI IMG/M metagenome (GOLD analysis project Ga0268262, IMG submission 190354) | Nasutitermes corniger P3 segment gut microbial community from laboratory colony in Florida, USA - Nc150 P3 (SPAdes) (version 2) | ecosystem: Host-associated > Arthropoda: Insects >... | reverse complement strand
TGAGTTCCCAGTCTGTATGGCTGCGGGAGCCGATTTTCCGCTGTTTAAGGCTTTGCCTTCAAACAGTGAGATATAGTGACGGCAGGGTTTTTACTCAAACCAGATGTTTGGCTTTTAAATAAGCTGAAAGGGAGGAAAACCCGATGTTAGGAGGAAATTTTGGCTGTTGTAACAATGAAGAATCTCCTTGAATCAGGAGTACATTTCGGCCACCAGGTGAAACGCTGGGATCCGCGCATGAAGAAATACATCTTCGCGGAGCGGAACGGCATTCACATCATCGATCTGCAAAAAACAATTCAGGCTATCAAGGACGCATACGAAGCCGTGCGCAGAAACGTAGCCGCCGGAAAAACCGTGCTTTTTGTAGGAACAAAAAAACAAGCCCAACAGGCTATCCAGAAAGAAGCAGAACGCTGCGGAATGTACTATGTAAACAACCGCTGGCTTGGCGGAATGCTTACCAATTTCGTAACGATTAAAAAATCGCTTCTGCGTCTAAAAAAATTGGAAAAAATGGAAGTTGACGGAACTTTCGAAAATCTCACAAAAAAAGAGATTGCCTCCTTAGGGAAAGAACGCATTAAACTGCAAAAAAACCTGGGCGGCATTAAGGAAATGAAAGAACTTCCGGGAATCCTTTTTATCATCGACACGCGCAAGGAAGCCATCGCCGTAGCCGAAGCCCAGAGGCAGGGCATTCCGATAATAGCGGTTGTTGATACGAACTGTAACCCCGACGGCATCGACTACCCCATTCCCGGCAACGACGACGCGATCAGAGCAATAACCCTCTTTACCCAAATTGTCGCCAACGCCGTCGTGGAAGCGGATAACGAAGTGGGACTGAAGATCATCGAAACCCTCGGCGATGAAGACGAGGATATGGAAAGCATGTTGAACGACGTATCCAGGAAGGAAGAAGACAGGGAAATTGTAGACTATGAAAAATACACAACGGAAGAAGCAATCAGGGACGCGAAAGCCGATGAAGAAGTCCCTGAAGACGATGAAGACGACACCAAGATAAAAGTTGACATCGATAAAGTCTATAAGGACGAATAAAATTGCAAATAGCAAATATTTAAGGAGAATAAAATGGCTGAAATATCCGCCGCAGATGTAAAAAAACTCCGGGAAAAAACCGGAGCGGGAATGATGGATTGTAAAAACGCGCTTGTCTCTACAGAAGGCGATTTTGCCAAAGCGGAAAAGCTTTTAAAGGAAAAAGGCCTTGCCGCCCTTGAAAAAAGGGCCGGACGCGCCACCAATTGCGGAAAAGTTTTTATTAAAATGAAAGGCGACAACTCCGCCGCCGTGCTGGTTGAACTCAACGCGGAAACCGACTTTGTCGCGAGAAACCCCGATTTTATCGCCCTTGGCGAGACAATTGCAGCTAACGCCCTTGAAAAAGGCTTAAACGCCCCCAATGACGAGCTTAACGGCCTTGTACAGGACCTTGCGACAAAAATCCGCGAAAACATGGGGCTTAAACGGCTTTGTCAAGTAAAAACGTCTTCCAATGAATACCTTACGCAATACATTCACGGTGACGGCAATATCGGCGTAGTGGTAAAATGCGAATCCGACAAACCGGAAATCTTTAAAAACGAGGAAATAAAATCCTTTGTTTTCTCCCTCGCCCTGCATATAGCGGCGTTTAATCCAATCGCCATTGACCGTGATAAAATCGATCAGGCGTGGCTGAAGGAGCAGGAAGAAATTTTCCGCGTTCAAATGGGACAGGATGAAAAACTCAAAGGAAAGCCGGAAAAAGTTCTTGAAGGAATTCTCAAGGGCAAGGTTACAAAGTATTTAAGCGAGATTTGCCTTTTGGAACAAGGTTATGTAAAAGACGAGAAAATCACAGTCGCAAAGGCGCTTGAAGAATGTGGGAAAAAAGCCGGAGCCAAACTTGCGGTAAAAGAATATGTTTACTACAAAGTAGGCGCGGAATAATCAGGGGTTTTTATGCAGGATGTAATTTCGTCTAACGAAGAGCGGATGAAAAAAACGGTGGCAAGCCTTAAAGAGACTTTTGCCGCTTTCAGGACGGGGAGGGCTTCAGCCGCCCTGTTTGACAGGATCAGGGTTGACGCTTACGGGGAGAAATCGCCCCTTAATCAGGTTGCGAATATATCAATTCCAGAAGCGCGCCTTGTCGTTATTCAACCTTGGGATAAAAATCTTATCACGGAGATTGAAAAAGCTATTCGTTCTTCGGAACTGTCGTTAAATCCGTCAAACGACGGCAAGGTAATCCGCGTATCAATTCCTCCGCTGACGGAAGAAAGGCGTAAAGAACTTGTCAAGCTCGCGAAAAATCAGGCGGAACAGTCCAGGGTCGCAATCCGCAACATCCGCAGGGACGGCAACGAAGAGTTAAAGAGGCTTTTAAAGGATAAAAAAGCAAAGATTACGGAAGACGACGAGAGCAAGGGAGAGGAAGAGCTGCAAAAACTTACCGACAACTACGTAGGACAGGTGAATAAAATCCTTGAAGAGAAAGAAAAAGAGATAATGGACGTATAATGGATAAAAATATCCCTGCTCATGTGGGCATTATCATGGACGGAAACGGTCGTTGGGCGAAAAGCCGGGGACTTGTCCGCACGCAGGGACATCTTGAAGGATTAAAAACGGCAAAACGCATTGTTAAAGCCGCAAGCGATTTAGGCATAAAGTACCTTACTCTTTACGCGTTTTCTACGGAAAATTGGAAACGCACGTCCGAAGAAGTCGGCTTTATAATGGGACTTATAAAACAATATCTGCACACGGATTTTGATTTCAGCAAACGGAACAGAATCCGCGTCCGCCACGCGGGGGATTTCGCGGGATTGCCGCCTGACATTCAAAAAGAGCTGTCCGATTCCATTACCGACACCGCCGGTTTTGAAGGAATGCAGGTTATTCTTGCGATTAATTACGGCGGCAGGGACGAGATTGTAAGGGCTTTACGCAAACTTGCCAAAGAGCGATTTTCCGGCAAACAGTCAGGCGCGGAGGGCGAAAACGCGGCGGACATCAGCGAAGATGACATTCGCGGCTTTCTTGACAACCCCGACGTGCCTGATCCCGATTTAATAATCCGAAGCGCGGGCGAATACAGAACGAGTAATTTTTTATTATGGGAAGGGGCATATTCGGAATTGTACATATCGCAAAAACTCTGGCCTGATTGGGACAAAGAGGATTTGGAAGAGGCAATTTCGGATTATCAAAACAGGGAAAGGCGTTTTGGCGGGGTAAAAACATGAAAAAAATTATCGAACGGTTACTTGTATTTTTAATAGGACTTCCCGCCGTTTATGCTCTTGTAATCTTACTGCCCTACTACCATAACCTTGCCCTTAATATAGTTACAGTTTTCTTTTCCGCGATGGGGGCCGTTGAATTTTCTTATATGCTTGAAAAAAAGAATATTTTTATTTCAAAGATAGAAAGTTTTATTTTAGGCGCTGTAATTCCGCTGGCCTTTACCCTTGTCATAAGTTTGAAATTGCATTTTTTAATTGTTATCGTTTTAATAATGGCAAGCGCGGGCTGGGTATTATTATCAAAAGTTTTTTCCAAGCCCTCAGAAATAGAATCAATAGCAGGGCAAATAATAGGGAAATTTTCCTTACTTATATATCCCGGTCTTTTTATCGGCTGGTTAGTAATGATGAGCAGTTGGGATAACCCCGCCGCGATACTGTTATTTTTATTCATCACATTCGGCAGTGATTCAACCGCATGGCTTTGCGGTAATTTATTCGGCGCGAACAACAGGGGAATAATTCCCGTAAGTCCCAACAAGAGCGTTGCGGGCTTCATAGGCGGAACACTCGGTTCTGTAATCGTAGCTGTGGGCGCGGTAATACTTTTTCCGCAAATATTTATTTATTTAAACCATGAAATTCCTTTTTTTAAATTGGTAATCCTGGCGGTTATTCTTGGCCTATGTACGGGAATCGCGGCCTCTTTAGGCGACTTGGCGGAATCCGCAATTAAAAGAAGCTGCGACTTTAAAGATTCGGGAAATTTAATGCTTGGACGCGGCGGCGTTCTTGATTCTATTGACTCCATCGCCTTAGCCGCTCCCGTGTTTTATCTCCTTTTCAGCATATTTTTCAGAGTTTGATGAAAAAACGCGTCGCCATTCTTGGGGCAACCGGCTCCATCGGAAAAAGTTCCCTCGATATAATTTCACGCGACAGCGAAAACTTTGAAGCAGTCCTCCTTACGGCTCAGTCCAGCCGCAACAAACTTGAAGAGCTGTCAAAACAATTCCCTTCCGCCGTTTGCGTTCTTGCAGGCGAAGACAACGGCAAAGAAAAACTTCTATCCGCCATAGCCGAAACAAAACCCGACATAACAATAAACGGCATATCAGGCGCCGCCGGCCTTGAACCCTCTCTTGTGGCAATTAACGCCGGTTCCCACATGGCGCTTGCAAACAAGGAAACAATCGTCATGGCGGGAGACTTGGCAATCCGCATGGCAAAAGAAAAAAATGTAAACATTATCCCCGTCGATTCCGAGCACTCAGCAATTTTTCACCTGCTTCGTTTTTTTGCCGGGCAAGACCGCAAAAACGAAAATGTAAGCGAAATAATTTTAACCGCGTCAGGCGGTCCGTTCAGGAAATTAAGCGCTAAAGAGATGGAAAAAGTAACCGTAAAGGACGCTCTCGCCCACCCCACATGGAACATGGGGCCGAAGATAACAATCGACTCAGCTTCAATGGCGAACAAGGGACTGGAAATAATCGAAGCCTGCGTATTTTTTAACATGCCGAGCGAAAAAGTTAAAGTTGTAATTCACCCTCAAAGCATAGTCCATTCGATGATCCGCCTGTGTAACGGCGTTATTTACGCCCAACTTTCAAAACCCGACATGCGCCACCCAATCCACGACGCGCTATACTGGCCTGTAACAACCAAGTCAACTCTTGAGCCAATCAGTTTCGATTCCCTCACCCTTGAATTTTCAAAACCCGATACCGAAAAATTCCCAATGCTGACCTACGCATGGGAAGCCGCAAGGCGCGGAGGTCTGTACCCATGCGCCTACAACGCGGCAAACGAAGTGGCGGTAACGGCGTTTCTGGAACAGAAAATTAAATTTACAGATATTCCAAAAATCACAGAACACGTTATACAGGCGGACTGGACTTGCGGTACTTTAGATTTGGAAACAGTACTTAAAGCGGACGCTGATGCAAGGCAGAGGGCTGAATCTAAAATTTCTACCACGAACCACACGAACACCACGAACTTTTAGCTCAAAACTCATCGTCGTTCGTATTGGTTCGTGGTTAAATATTCTTACTGTCTGTAGTAAAAATACTTAATATATGCTATTATATACCCATGTTTATAATGAAAATCGCGCTGGGACTCTTTGGGCTTGGAATTGTAGTTTTTATTCACGAACTTGGACATTTTCTCGCCGCGCGTCTTGTTAAAATAGACGTGGATGCGTTTTCTATCGGGTGGGGAAACCCAATATTAAAAAAGAAAATCGGCGCCGTGGAATACCGGCTTGGGATGTTTCCGGTCGGCGGATACTGCAAAATGAAAGGGGAGACTGATTATAACGAAGCGTGGGAAAATACCAACAAGGGCATAAAACCGGAGGAAGGCTCCTACCTTGCGGCAAGCCCGGCTGCAAGAATACTTGTCGCCGTAGGCGGCCCTTTATTCAATCTGCTCTTTGCGATTGTCCTTCTTTGTTTTCTTTGGGGCTTTGGCTTTGAAATGCAGACTCTCGATAACAGAATTGTTCTTGCTTCGGAATTCAGCGATGAAGTCTATCCGGCGGATAGGGCGGGATTGGAAACAGGCGACCGTATTATCAATATCAACGGCAATGATATTTCTTATTACCATGAAGTGCAGGAAAATATCGCCGTAAATCCGGATAAAAATCTGCCCATAACCGTAGACAGGGACGGAGCAATTATTAAATTACAGGTTACGCCCGCTCTTGACAAATCAAGTGGAGCGGGAAAAATAGGCGTTTATTTTTGGACGGATACGGTAATAGAAGATGTAGCGGAAGGCAGTCCCGCGCAAAAGGCCGGCCTTCTGCCCGGCGATAAAATAATAGCCGCAAATGATACACCGGTGCGGAACACTGTTGATATTATGAAAATATTGGAACAGAAGCCCGACCATCTGGGGCTTGAAATTTTACGAAACGGCACCACGGAACAGGTTTCCTTGGATATTGGCAATCAGCAGGACGATATTGGCATTTCATGGAAAACCGTAACTTACCACACCCCAAATCTTTCAATCCCGCAGGCCGTCGTAAAAGGTTTTAAAGAAGGGTATAAAACTCTTGCGATCTCCGTTACAAGCTTAAAACTTCTGTTTAAGGGAATCGATCTTACAAAAGCGGTTTCAGGTCCCGTGCGTATAACTTACATGATGGGGGATATGGCGACTCAGGGGTTTGGGCAGAGCATCGCGACCGGGTTCAGGTATTTTATAGACTTCATCGCCCTTATTTCCATCGCCCTGTGCGTAATGAATATGCTGCCCCTGCCCATTCTTGACGGTGGCATGATTATCCTTTTCCTTGTGGAAATTATCCGCAGAAAACCCGCGCACCCAAAGGCAATATCAATTTTTCAAACCTGCGGAACGGTCATTATCTTTACATTGATGGCTTTTGCGCTGTTTGGGGATATCCTTTATTTTGTCAGGCGTTAAGGGGAAGTATTATGAAAAAGAACATTACCTGTTTGTGCGGAAATAATAATTTAATTGATTATGAAGAAGAGGTTGATCTTGATCAAAAACCTGAAAATCTTACAGATATTTTAAACGGTACGTTTATGAGTTATAAATGCACTTTTTGCGATAAAAAAAACAAGCCTGAATACCCTATTACCATTGTATGGAAATCAAAAAAATTAAGAATGAGGGTGCTCCCCGAATCTGACCGAGGAGAGTTCTACCGCAACAAAAAAGAAAATTATCAATTTGAAACCATTATAAGCTACCCGGAAATGGCCGACCGTCTTGCCGTAATAAACGACGGCCTTGAGCCCGTCATTATAGAAACTTTAAAATCATTCCTTTTGGATAAAGCCGCGGAAAATTACCCTGACAAGGAAGTAAACGCATGGTATCACTCAAATAGTCCCGGGGGCGTTGAATTTCATCTTGACGGAATAAGACGGGGGGAGGTCGCCGTAATGAGAATCCCGCAGGAAATGTACAATAAATTCCTTACAGATTACAAAAAGAATCCGAAAAGCGGGATTTTTCCTCAGCTTCGCGTGCGCTCCTATATGTCGGTCCAAAACTTACTGCGGCCTGATGCTTTGAAATAAAAACTTCGGATACTTACGTTAATCGTGAGCCGGGTTTTTCTTTACTTTCTTTATTGCCTGTGCAACCGCATTCTTTACGCTGTCCGCATAAGACTGCTCCGTCATTGCCTGCGATGCGTAAAGAGCGCCCAATAGTGAAAAACGGTACAATGGTTTAACCGAATTTAACGCGATTGCGGCGATATCTACGATACATTCATTACAGCGGCACATATCTTCATGACCGGTTTTTAGCTGATTCTCAACTTCGCGGATAACCAAAATTTCAGCTTCATTCTTTAATAAATCAAAATCATATTCTTCTAAAAGCCCCATATTACCACCTCTACTGTAAATATATTTAAATAATATCAAAAATATTATTTTTTTTCAAGTAATTTGTTCTGTATTATTGTCTTTTGGAGCAGGCCCGAATTTAGCGTATTTTGCCATCATTTCCAGCTTAATTATGCCTGTGGGGCCGTTTCTTTGCTTTGCCACTATCAAATCCGTCGGTATTTTGTCGCTATAAACCGGTTTTTCCTCTTCTTTACCCTTTTTATTTTTTTTGCCCTGTTCCCTGTGTAAAAACAACACTAAATCCGCATCCTGTTCTATAGAGCCTGAATCCCTCAAATTTGCCAGAGTCGGCATTTCCCATTGGGCGTCGCGGTTTAACTGGCAGAGAACCACTATAGGGATATGAAGCTCGCGCGCAAGGCTTTTCATGGCGCGAGAAATAATGGAAACCTGATCAAAACGCGCCAACTTGGTTTTTTCTTCGTAGGTAATAAGCCCCAAATAATCGATAAATATTATTTCCACCTTCTGCTGGGAAACCAGTTTTCTTGCCTGCGTGCGAAGGTTTGCAAGGTTCATATTTGGCATATCGACAATATAAAACGGCCCATCATACAAAAGGGCCATTTTGTCTATTATTTTTTTATAATCCCCGCTGCTTAAAAAACCGGTTCTTAAATTTTGCGCGTTGATCTCCGCTTCACTGCTTATTATACGCTGTACCAACGCGATACTTGACATTTCCAGAGAAAAGAACGCCACGGGGATTTTTTGGTGAAACGCTATATTGGAAGCCATATTAAGCGCAAGCGCCGTTTTACCGACGGAAGGCCGCGCCCCGATTATGATAAATTCCTCGCGCTGAAAACCGGATGTCAACTGATCCAATTTTTCAAAACCCATTGAAATGCCCGTTATCGGATTCTTGGATTTGATTACATTGTCAAGAATTGTTATTGATTCTTTCAGGACTTCGCTGATTTTTCTTGATGTAAAAACCAGCCTTTCATCACTTAATTTAAAAATTTCCTTTTGAACTTCTTCCAGTATTACCGCCGCTTCCATTGATTCGTCGTATACGTCCACCCCTATTTCCGACGCCACGCTTAAAAGCGCTCTTTTAACGGAGTAGTTTTTTACCATCTGCGCGTAATATTCAATATTCGCGCTTGAGGGAATAACCGTCGTCAGGCTGGAAACATAGGACGCGCCCCCGGCTTCGTCCAGTTTCCCCATAAGTTTTAATTCCTGAACTACGGTCTGAATATCCGGACGCAGGCCTTTTGAATCAAGACTCATGATGGCTTCAAAAATGCGGGAGTTCGCGCGGGAATAAAAATCGTTAAAGTTAAGATGAAACTGAATCGCGGCGGATACGGCTTCGCTATCCGCCAGCAGGCTGCCTAACGTAGCCTGTTCCAATTCATTGTCGTGGGGAGGAGTTTTATCCCTTATTGACTGTGCCACTATGGCGGTTTCCTTGCCGGTTATTCGGCTTTGGTTTCCGCTTTTTCTTCAGTGGCGGGAGCCGTGGAAGTTTCTTCGGCGGGAGTATCCTGCGCTTCGGCTTCATGACGGTCTTTTCTGCCGCGACGGGGAGCCGGCTTGGAAGCGGAGCTTTCAGTTTTTATTTCCTGCGCGATAATTGTAATCGTTATTTCCGCGGACTGGTTTTCATAGAGCTTAATTACAGCCTTGTATTTGCCGACGTTCTTAAAACCATTACCGGCAATTTCAATGCGCTTGCGCTCAATCTGGAATCCGTTTTTTGCAAGCTCGTCCGCGATAGTTTGATTTGTCACCGCGCCGTAGAGTTTACCGTTTGCTCCCGCGGGCATTGTCAGGGAAAGTTCAAAGGCGTCAAGTTTTTCTTTTAACCCCCTCGCGTCCATGCGTTTTTGCTCTTTACGCGCGTCTATTTCAGCCCTGCGGCCTTCGATTACTTTGATCATTCTGGGCGTGTACGGCAGCGCGATTCCCCTTGGGAAAAGATAATTGCGCGCATAACCTTTTGCCACTTCTTTTACGTCTCCCTCCTCGCCAAGAGTCGCGAGATCCTTGTTTAAAATAACTTTCATGCCAAGCTCCTTTCCATCCGCCTGCCGTAATACCGCGTATTGCGCGAATAGACACCCCGAAAAGTTTTACGGAGTTTTATTTAGTATCAGCCGCAAAAAAGCAGCTGTTTGCCCCGGAGTAGGGGCTTGCCTGACCACTTGCAAGTTCAGGCTAGGCGCTCTTCGCGATTCGAAAAGGCCGCCAATTATCTATTATTCCCAGTAAAACCAACGCCATAATGGCAAATGTATTTAACGGGCTGAATAATACTACAATAATTAATACGTTAATTATTAACCGGAAAGCGTTTGAACGGAGCATCATCCAATACATCAGTATCCCGGCGCCCTGCGCCAGAAAAATTACGGCGCAGGCGACAAATACGTTCCAAGCTAAAATTCCCAGCATTTCCATTTTAAAAATACCGGTTAATACGATAGTCGCCAAAGCGCCGGATAACACCCAAACCGTGTTCGCGGGCGCGTAAAACGCCGTTAATCCAAGATCAATTTTTCGCCTTTTAACCATCGAAACAACGCTGACCGCCACCTGACGATTGACAAAAAACAAAAATAACATGCTGATTAACGCGCCGCCCCTTAGAAGAAACATTTTTGTAAGTTCTGTCAGACGCTCAGGCGTAAATACTTTCGTGAATAATAAATTCTTTACCTGCACACCGGAATCGGCGTCATTACCGAATAAATCTTCCACCGTTTTGGAAAACATCTCAAAAAAGCCGGAAGCGGGGCTGTTGATAAAAATGAGAAAAATTACCGCGCAAACTGACGAGGCAATTACAAACCGGTATGCCATCCGCATAAATTTTCCGCCCATTATCCATGTAAATCCAAGTAAAACCGCCGTTAAGTACAGAATTTCTATCAGCATATTGCCTATATCAAATTTAGAAAACGACTGAATAATAATCAGAATGATATTTGCCGCCGCCGCTGTTATAAATATCGGCATAAATGAACCTGTTATAATTATCGCATATCCAAGCGGCACGAGAAAAAACAGCGAAAGAAGACCGGTTTTTAAAAAGATCAGGCTAAGGGCGGTACAGACAAGTAACGCGGTAAGAGGAGATTTTTGAATACCGGGAAGCCTTTCCCGCGCGGAAACGGATGGGCCGTCTGTTTCCTGAGGAGAAACCGCTTCCTGGGAGGAAACCGTTTCCTGCCGGGGAACCTCTTCTTCTTCCTGAAGCATAATTTATTCGGCTACGTACGGAAGAAGGGCGATGCTTCTTGCCTGTTTAATTGCAAGGGCCAGGGCGCGTTGATGTTTTGCGCAGGTTCCGGTAATCCGGCGGGGAAGAATTTTTCCCCTTTCGGTAATAAACCTGCGAAGAGTGTCGGCCTCCTTGTAGTCTATCTTCATTTTTTGGGCGCAGAATTTGCAAACTTTTTTCTTGAAAAAAACTTTCTGCCCTTTGCCGCCGCGTCCCCTGTCGTCGCCGTCGCGGTCGTCCATCTGCATATCCATTCCCCTGTCGTGGCGGGAATGAGGTTCGTTATCAAAATATTTATCATCTGACATAAAAAATCTCCTTATATAATAGAATAAATTTTAAAAAGGTATATCGTCCGTGAAACCGTCGTCCTTACCGGAAGGCGCGTAGTTTTGCGTATCGTGCGAATTGCCGCCCGACGAATTATTGTGGTTCTGCCTGTCACCGCCGCCTGCGCCGCCGCCGCCCAAAAGCTGAATATAATTGGCTATTATCTCAACTTTAGACCTGTTCTGTCCGTCCTGTTGCCAGCGGTCCTGACGGAGTTCCCCGTCCACGCCAACCATCTTTCCTTTAACAAGATAGGATTGCAGAGACTCGCCCTGCTTGCCCCACAATACAATATCAAAAAAGTTCGCTTCATCTTCCCATTGATCGCCGTTTTTCTTTCTTCTGTTTACGGCGATTGAAAACTTGCAAACCGCCTGTCCTCCCGCGGTATATTTTAATTCTGCGTCCCTTGTAAGCCGCCCAATTAAAACCACATGATTGATGTCAGCCATAGACTCTCCTATTCCTCATTCCTGACAAAGAGGTATTTTAGAAGATTGGCGTTGAGTTTGAAAATACGGTCAAGCACGGTAATCTTTGCGGGGTCGGATTTAACCGTAAAAAGGACGTATTTTCCGCGTTTTCTTTTTTTAATTTCATAGGCGAGGTCGCGATCCCCGATTTCATCGGTTTTCTCGATTTCGACTCCGTTGGCGGTAAGGTCGGAAAGCAGTTGTTCCCGTCCCGCCCTGTGCTGGTCTTCTTCCAGAGGGAAGATAACCGTTAATTCATATCGGCGCATAGTTCCTCCTTATGGCCTTATGTCCGGTATTACCGGAAAAGAGGGATAGCTTAAAATGAGGTTTAAGCTTTAGTTCAGGATAGCAAAAAGGTGAATTAATGGCAAGGGGCTTATTCCAAAAGTTTCACACAAAGAGCACAAAGTTACAAAGAACACAAAGGAAGAAAAAGGGTGATTTTTAGTGTTTATTTTAGGAAAATATCAACTCTTGTTAATTTCGGGTAAAAATGTTATATTAACAGCATGGAAGGCAAAGAACTTAGCAAAAGACAAAGAGCGCTAAAAGAAATTGGCAAAGTACTGGTTAATTTTGGAAACCTCACCTTTGCCAGCCTTGTACTAGGTACAATAATTAAGGGCGATTTTGACCGTTTAACATTACTTTTGATTGGCGGAGTAGTTGCGGTGATATTTATCGTATTAGGAGTTATTACACTGACAAACGCAGGAGGAGAAAAATGAATCTCATTATTTTGCTTTGTATACCATTAGTACCGGCAATAATTGTAACCATTTATGCGGTAGTTACCAACAAGAAAGAAAGTAAAGAAAACCCAGCGTAGTTGGATTGCAAGGCTTTTTTAACCACTTGCCATTTATCAATCACTTCCTAACATGAATTCAAATTACCTCTATCTATAAGCCTTCTAATACCTCACACTAAGAGTACTAATAAAAAATATTTTCTATGTTAATGATTTAATTCCGTGAGCGTGGGCGGAAAGCCACAGCAGCTCCTTGTGTGGCGAGGGTTGAA
>Ga0268262_10005376_pt1 | contig 12734 bp, 16 predicted proteins | sample TergutNc150P3_FD_190354 | JGI IMG/M metagenome (GOLD analysis project Ga0268262, IMG submission 190354) | Nasutitermes corniger P3 segment gut microbial community from laboratory colony in Florida, USA - Nc150 P3 (SPAdes) (version 2) | ecosystem: Host-associated > Arthropoda: Insects >... | reverse complement strand
CGGGTAGTGCTGTTTGATGAAATGGAAAAAGCCCACCAGGATGTTTTCAACCTGCTCCTGCAGGTGCTGGAAGAAGGGGAATTGCGCGACAACCTGGGCCATACAGTAAGTTTCCGCAATACCGTTATCATAATGACCAGCAACGCCGGCGTCAGGGAAATTTCCCGCGAATCCAGGCTTGGTTTCGGATCAGGTTCAGGATTGTTAAGCCAGAGCGAAATTGAATCCCAGGCTACAGCTGAGTTAAAACGCCTGTTCCCACCGGAATTCCTTAACCGCGTGGACGACGTGGTTGTTTTCCACCCGCTGAGCATTGAGCAGATAGATAATATTCTGGAGATTGAACTGGGCGAACTGTCCGGCCGGCTTGCCGAGCAGAATTACAGCATTGACATACAGCCTGACTCAAGGGAATATCTTATCAAGAAAGGCTGGGATCCAAAATTCGGCGGCAGGCCCCTGCGCCGTACCCTGCAGAAAGAACTTGAAGATCCGCTCGCCCGCCTCCTCATGGAAAACGACTGGCCGAAAGGAACTGTTTTTACCGCAACCCTCTGCGACGGGAAAATAGAGCTTACAGGAAATGTACCATACGCCGAAGACTTAGAAATATATAATGAGCAATTAGCAATTAGCAATTAGCAATGTTAAGATACAACAATCTTTCATTACTCATTGCTACTTGTTAAATAACCGTTCCCGGGTACAGCACCGTGTTTTTGGGGATGACAATGATCCCGTCAACAACATGATAATGTCCGTAATTGCCGTCGGTCCGGCTTATGTTGTCAACGCCGATGCGGCAGCCCTCGCCAATGCGGACATTCTTGTCAATGATTGCCCCTTTGATAATTGACCCGCGGCCTATTCCCACATTGGGGATCCTTGCTTCGGCGTTATATTGTTTTTGGCTCTCTGTTTCATAGAAGTCAGCCCCCATGCAGATTACCCCGTTCAGGCTGGAACCGGTTTCTATTATGGTGCGGATGCCGACTATCGAATCGGTTATGCTGCCGTTTGTTATAATACAGCCTTCAGCGGCTATGGACTGGTTCATGTTGCCGAAATTTATTTTGGACGGCGGCAGGTTGCGCCTGTGCGTGAATATCGGCCTGTCCTCGTCATAAAAATCGAATTTAGGCCTCAGGGCCGTCAATTCCAGATTTGTCTCGTAGAAATTCCGTATAGTCCCGATATCTTCCCAGTAGCCGTCAAAGAGGTAGGCGTTGACCTTGAGGCTGTTGATGGCCTGGGGGATTACTTCTTTGCCGAAGTCTGTCAGCTCATTTTCAAGGCCGTCATCCATCGCCTTCGCGTTAAAAACATAAATACCCATAGAACCAAGAAAGGCATCACCGTCGATTTTTTTCTCAATCTTCAGTTCTGAGGGAATCTTATAATCAGCAATATCCCTTGTCGGGCCGGGTTTTTCCATGAATTCGGTTATTCTGCGGCTTTTGTCGATTTTCATAATACCCAGGGCGCTGGCGTCACTCCTGCTCACCGGGGTACAGGCGATAGTGATTGCCGCGCCGGAATCGATATGGCTTTTCAGCAGATCCTTCAGATCCATGCGGTAAAGCTGGTCGCCTGAAAGGATTATATAGTATGCGGGTTTATGGGTCCTGAAATGGGGGAAATTTTTTCGGACTGCGTCCGCGGTTCCCTCATACCAGCCGGAATGTTCAAAAGTCTGCTCTGCGGCAAGAATTTCAACAAATCCGTTGGAAAACGAGTCAAAAAGATAGGTCTGTCCTATATGCTGATGTAAGGATGCTGAATTGAACTGGGTAACTATGTAAATTTGGCGCAGATCGGCGTTTATGCAATTTGAAATGGGTATATCTACTAAACGGAATTTTCCGCCAAAAGGAACGGCAGGCTTTGACCTGGATTGTGTCAAGGGAAACAAACGGGTTCCCTTCCCTCCGCCAAGGATAATAGATACTACATCAGACATAAAGCGCCTCCATTTGTTAAAAAAATGCCCGTTTTTTCGTCAAAAACGCACAAAATTCCTTGTTTTTATTGTACAATGAAATCGCAATCTTGTCGATAGAAATTTTCAAAAAAACACAGAAAACAATAATTTATCTTTCGCAGGCGGGTAGTCCGGGATTTAGGTATTAAATAAAGGTATACTAGTCATTTTAATTGGGTATTTGCGACATCGCCTGTGCAGCCAGGGTTTTTATTGCGGGGGTATAGTCAAACATTGCAACGGTATTCAAAGCCGTCCTTGCTTTAGGGCGGCCTGTTATGCCAAGGCCGCGGATGATTTCGCGTATCAGCTGATCCTGATCGCGGGTTAACGCAGAAGACTTATCGTTCAGGGCTGTCAGAAATTTTGACAGTGTTTCAGCGGCTTCGTCGGTTCTCTGGGATGAAATAGCGTTGACGGCGAGAATTTTTTCCTGTAAATCGTAGCCGTTGGTATAGCTCCGTTCCATCAAGTTGTATATTGACGGGTCGTTCGGCCTGTAACGGTTAATCATGCCAAGCGCCTGTTTTCTCATGTTCGCGAGTATTGTACTGAGCTGTACGTCGTTACCCACGGCCTTTTGGCCTTCCGCAAGCGCCGCCACCGCGATCTCCGCCTTGTTTTTAGAGTCCACATTTGTTTTCTCAATTGTTTGAAGAGCGAGGAATTTGGTGGGGTAATCGTACTTCACGCTCTTGATAACCTCCAGCATAAAAGGCGAAGGGTCTTTGGCAATGAACGGAAGTGATTTAGTGGCCTGAGTGCGGATTCTCTGTGAATACCAGCCGTTCGACGCGAGGAAAACAGAAAGATAACCGGACGGATCCTGGTATTTTTCAAGAGATATAATTGCGCCGAAGGCTATTCTTTCCCCATTAAGCCTGTCTGGAGTAGGCTTCAGGTTTAAATTATCCAGAACACGGATAACATGGGGCAGATAACTTATGGCGCGGATTTTGCCAAGCGCCATGAGGGCCTCCGCCTTTACCAGCGGTTCGGAAAAACCGTCCACGACCAGCCAAAGATCCGGCGCGGCTGGGGTATATTTTTCAGCGCCAAGAAGCGCCGACAGGATCATAGCCTGTTCGGCTGCGGCGTTTTTTTCGGTTGAACTCTTGATGTTTGAATATTCGGATACAAGCCGCCGCAGCGCCGATGCGTAGAATTCGCCGGCTCCTATAAGCTTTGCTTCAGCCATATTCTGCAGAATATCCAGCTGGGCTGAATTGGTAGTCGACGCCCTGTAGAGATACGCGTAAACATCGACATCTTCGGCGCCGGAAAAACCCAGAACCGATACAAAACACGTTAATAATAAAGCAATGAATAACTTTTTCATTTTCAGCTCCTCTCTAACTTTACCTGCGCGGCCGGAAAACATACTCATACTGAATAACCTGTTTTGAAGATCCCTGAAAGTTTTCAATTGTTTTTTTGGTTAATTCACTGTCTCTCCCGTACTCGTTTGTGACACGCATCTGGACGTTTCCGTCCGGAGTCTTTATTTCGTTCCTGGTCTCTAAACCTCCTTGAAATACCGAACTGATTACCGACGTCACCTGTCCCGCGCCGTTAAACACCTGCTGGTTGATAAGGTTGCCCTGCGCGTCATAGTTGTATTTGGTGGAACTTATCTTGTTGTCCCCGGCGTCTTTGGTTTCTGATGTTAACATTTTTCCGTTTGCGTCATATGTGTAAACGGTTTCCGCCAATTTGTTTCCGGTTCTGTTTTTCATAACCCGGCTTATCTGGTTTCCCCTGCTGTCATAACCATATTCATATGTGGAAACAACCTTGCCCTTGTTGTCAACCAGGCTCTCCCGCCAGAGCCTGCCCTGATCGTTGTACTGGTATACGATGCGGTTTTTAAGGCGGCTTTCGACATCCCTTGTGATCTTTGTTGTTTTCCAGCCTTTATCGTCATTATAGGCAAATTCAACCTGTTCAAGCATCGCTCCGGAAGCGGAGTATTTTATCTCATTGTCAACGTGGGTATACGCGCTATTCCACTCGGACGTTGTATATTCATCCAGAGAACCGTCGGCGAAGAAAGTCGAATTCTTGATCTCGTACGCTTCACGTCCCCTGTTTCCGGACTGGGGAAACAGGTTCCATTCGAAAAAGACCAAAGCTACTACAAAAAGTATCGCTTTTCCCATGATTGCCACTCCCCAACAAATGTATTATGTTATAGTTATACACTATAATTTTAACATAAAATCAAATTTCAAACAAGTATAAAAAACTACATATTATAGAAACAAGGATATCAAATGAAGATTACAGGCAGCCGGCTTATTGACGAAGAAAAAAGAACCTTGATTTTACGGGGTGTAAACCTGGACGGAGGCTCGAAAGTCCCGTTTGGGCCGCCGGGCTGGGGTTTAAGCGCGGAATCCCTGGAGAACCCGCGAAACGCTTCTTTTGTGGGAAGGCCTTTCCCCATAGAAGAGGCGGAAAACCATTTTGAGCGCCTTGGCCGGGCCGGGATGAACTTTTTACGGCTGGTTGTCACATGGGAAGCTCTTGAACACTCCGGGCCGGGTCTGTACGACGAGGAATTCCTGGCTTATCTGCGTAAAATCCTTATTATAGCGGAAAAACTGGGAATTTCCGTGTTTATTGACCCTCATCAGGATGTATGGAGCAGGTGGACCGGAGGCGACGGAGCGCCGGCCTGGACCCTGGAAACGCTCGGCATTGACCTGGACAAGCTGGACAAGACGGGGGCCGCCATTACCCGACAGCATTACGGCGAATTAAATAAAGGCAAGCCCTTCCCCCGAATGATATGGCCCAGCAACTACAACCGCTACGCGACGGCGACCATGTTCAGCCTTTTTTTCGGGGGGAAAACCTATGCCCCCGATCTCCTGATAGACGGTATAAATGTCCAGGACTGGCTGCAGGGACATTATATTGCCGCTTTCCGCCATTGTTACCGCCGCCTGAAAAACTGTTCCGCCATTAAGGGATGGGGCGTTTTAAATGAGCCTCACAACGGTTTCATCGGACTCAAAGACCTGGTTAAGAACGACAATAACATGATGCCTATAGGCCCCAGGCCAAGCCCCTGGGACGGGATACGCGCCGCTTCGGGGTACCCGGTCGCAGTTCCGGTATACTCAACCGGAACTTTTGGCATGTACAGCGTAAAACGTGAAATATTCAATCCCGGCGCTGTTTCCCTGTTTAAGGAAGGGTTCTTCTGCCCATGGAAACAGGCCGGCGTCTGGGCTGAAGAAGGCGGCGCACCGCGCCTTTTACGCAAAGACCACTTCTCAACGATTAACAGGCAGATGAATTTCATGGACGATTTTCACAAACCTTTTGTCCTGAAATATATTGAAGCCATGAAAGAAGCGGACGATAAAACGATTTTTTTTCTGGAGGGAATGCCTTCAGGCACCAGCGCGCCTTCGCATCCGAAGTGGGGCAAAGATGATCCGCAAAACGCGGTAAACGCCTTCCACTGGTACGACGGTTTCGCCCTGTTTACAAAACACTTCAGCCGCCTGTTTACCATAAACCCTTTAAAGGCATCCTTTATTTTCGGCAGGAAAAGAATGTTGGCCTTTTATTCAGAATGTATGGCGAAAGGGGTAAGGTGGTCCGCCGAACGCATGGGGGGGATTCCAACTCTTCTGGGAGAATTCGGCCTGGCCTTTGACATAAACAAGCGCAGAGCGTTCAGGAGCGGGGATTATTCCGTGCATGAACAGGCGCTGTCCATGTACTACGACGCTGTTGACGCGAACCTACTCCATTCGACCATCTGGAACTACACGGCGGACAACACAAATATAACCGGCGACGGCTGGAACGACGAAGACCTTTCGATTTTTTCGGAAGGGAAGGAGAGGGCCGCCGCCGGCTGGAAACGCCCCTACCCGATGGCGACCGCCGGCGTTCCCGTCTCGTTCAATTGGGATTGCGAAAGGGGAATTTTTAATTATTGTTTCAAAGCCGACAGCGCCATTACCGCGCCCACCGTCATCTATATTCCGCCGGAATTCGGCCCAAACGCGGCAATCACCGCAGAACTGCGCCATGAGTACAGGTCCGACGAGCAGAGGCTGTTGGTGTACAACGACGGCAAAGAAGGGAAGATTCAGATAGCAATAAGCAAAGGCGCCGCTATTTAACGCCCCTGTTCTGTTTGTCCATAACTTTATTGATGTCAAACAGTCTGTCCGGGTTGTTTTTGAATTGCCTGAAATACCGTCCGTCGATGTTCATGCGGGACATATAAACATATTCCGATTTCGGCCCCATTCTGTAGCCGTAGCCGGAGCCGACGCCGAAAAACAAATTAAAATTCATGCCGCGGAGTATTTGATGTTTTTCTTCAATTTTTTCCAATGCCGCGCCGTAGGGATAAACATAAAGATCGGTCTCGCCCAGAATGGGTTTTACTTCTTTGTCCCATAACCTGTTGTCATTGGTAAACGATGCCATGGATACGTTTGGCATATTCAGATGCCTGTAACTGTGTGACGCGAAACGCCATCCCATCTCTTTTAATTTGTTCGCTATTGCAACGGCGTCTTCCATTTCTTTTTGGTACCCGGGGGTTTTTGATCTTTCGGCCTGGGTCCGGTACCCCAATACCCCCTCGAACCCGGTGAGAGCTATAATGCCTTTCGCGCCCCGGATTGAAAAGTCCGGATGCTTATTAATAAAGTCTTCCGTAATGGTGATAATATCCAGATCATAGGAAATTTCGCCTCCGGAGGAGGCGCCGCCGCCGGACTGGGAGGCGGTCCATGCCGCGATATTGCCGTTCTGATCAAGCACAAGTTTATGCACAATCCCGTTTCTCCTGTTGCTTTCGTAATAACTTAGATCGTCAACGGATAAAATGACGGGTTTTTTCCCTTTGGGAACCAGAAAGTTTTTTACTTCTATTGTTTTTACATTATTTTTATACGTTACCGTATAAAATTCTTTGATATCAACCAATACGTAATCCCGCAGGTATAATTCATCCAGTATTTTTTTATATTCTTCCGCGGTAACGAACCATTCCATGTAATGTTCTTTCCTGTTCCCCTTAAACGCGATTTCGGGACGGGCGACAAGCGCGTGAAAAAAAATATTGAGTATTCTCCCTTCGTAAGGAACCATCGTCCCCGAAGGAGACGCCGGACTAACCGGCCCCGCAGGAACTGCCGGCTCCGCCAGGCCCCCGGCTTCGTCCGCTATAGGGCCGGTTTTTACGGTGGCACAGGAATAAATCACGAAAAAGACCAAAAAAGAAAGCAGGAAACAGGCCAGTATGTTGCACTTGGATTCAGACATATCTTTTTATATTATAGTTTATATTGCAAACGGTGTATACGGACATTTTTCCGCTTGTTGCATATTTGTAGCGGTTTTTTTGGTAAAATATTAAAATGGCAAGTATAATAATTCCAAAGCGGGATAAATATGCGTGAAAAAAAAGTAAGTTTTTAAAATCAAGGTATTAGTCCCCATATTGGCTGTGTTTATCGTTTCCGTCCTGATCATCTCGTTTATCAACTACAGGCAGCTGGCCTCTTCCGTGAAAACAAAAACCAACGCCAATATGGAAATTTTCGCCGACAGCATTTTGGCGCAGATCAGGCATTTGAATATCATACTTGACGCCACCAAACAGACGCTTAACGAAAAACATATAGCGATAGCGAAGACGGTCATGGATATACTGGACAGCACGCCAGGCCAGTTGTCAACCGAAAAATTGCTGCGGATCGCCCAGCCTCTGGATATTATTGATCATTTCAAAAAATACAACGACGCTTACGGACATGACGCCGGAGACGAATGTCTTGGCATTGTCGCGGCCGCTCTTTCCCAATGTATAATAAGGGACGAAGATTTTGTCGCAAGGTACGGCGGGGAGGAATTTGCCGTCGTACTGCCGAATGCCGATGAAAACGGCGCGCGCATGGTGGCGGAAAAAATGCTGAAAAAAGTGCGTGACCATAATATAACCCATCATACAAGCGATACGGCCTTTCATGTAACTGTCTCTATTGGCGGTACAACCGGCATCATAAACCATTTGCAGCATGGAAGCGATTACATCAAGGCCGCCGACAAAGCATTATATGAATCAAAAAGAAACGGGCGTAACAGATACACCTTTATGAAAATCGCCTGAATTTGTTGCGTATTTGTAGCGCGCCGTTTTGTATCATTTTTATTAACACGTCATGAAAAAAATATTATTTGTTCTAATAATGATTCTCGCGGTTTGCCTGTACGCTTTCACGCAGGATGAAAATAAAATGGCAGTAAGTCTTGGAGCGGAATTGAACATGAACACACGCGAAATGTTCGCGGGAGGATTTGTATTAAGTTTTGATTACAACCTGCCTGTCTCCGCGGCTCCATTTGCCGCGGGACTTGCGGTTACCAGTAGTTTAAACTTCAAAAACACGGCGGTCGTAGAGTTTGCCGCGCTTTTACGCTGGTACTTTCGTAATACAGGGCATGACGGCTGGTTTGCCCAGGCGGATGCCGGTTTCTGCCTGATTTCAGAAAAAAGGAAAAAAAAGCTGCCGCTTCCGTCTCCGGTTTTGGCGGGGATAAGAACAGGGTACCGTCTGCCTTTGAGCTCTTCATTTTATATGGAACCTTACGCCCGTATTGGCTACTCATTTTTCATCGGAGTCGGGGTAACGGGCGGGCTGCGTTTTTAATTAAAAATTAAAGACAAGACTTGTGAAACAACCAACCGTTGTTGAACAGGCTTAATGTAAGTAAGGAGAAAATTATGATAATTTTTGTCAAATTACTTGGCATCACGCTATTTTTAATGGTTCTTTTTACTGCCTGCGGCAATCCGTTTTGGTCTGATGACGTTAGCGGAAGAGGCGGCAAAGGCAATGCAAGCGGCAACGGAGGTGGCGGCAGCGGCGGGATCAGTACCACAGAATATACTTGAGGAACATTCGAGAAAGCCGCTAAGCTAACCGGCTCTACCAGTATCGGTCGTATAGCCGGAACTGCAGGGGGAGGAACTATGCTCGACTATCACAAAGCCCGTTCAGATATGAAAATCGGTACGGGCGGCGCGGAGGCAATACCAACCACAAATATAGGAGCATATTATATAAACGGCGTGAATGTCGCTGTAGGCAGCGCGACAGCGCTGTCCACCGTTTTCACCGGCTTTGATTCCGCAATTTGGAATATCAACACCGCTTTGAATTTTATTACAGGCGGCGCTTTGCCCACGCTCAAAACAAATACGCAAAGCCCCGCGCCCACGATTCCGGCGGCGCAATAATCGGAAGCAATTCCTCACGCAGAGGCGCGGAGGGAAGAAAGGTAACAGAGGGAGAGAGTTTTCCTTTTCTGTTCACTGTTATCTTTTACCTGAATTGTCTTCCCTTTGCTATTTGCTACTTGCTCATTGCTCATTGCTTTTCCCCTCTGCGCCTCTGCGTGAGGACTTCTTCTTCTATTGCTTATTGCCAATTATAACGGCTTGTGGTAGCATATAGGTATAGCGTATATGTTTATGCGTTTGTCAGGGGCCTTGCGGGGGTGAATACTTGCTGATTTAGGAGAAAAAGAGTATATTGAAGATAGAGGAGCTTTTTATGCTTGCGGTAAAAGGTAGATATAATGGGGCGACGGTTGTTTTTGACTGTAAACTGCCCATTAAAGAATGTGATGTTATTGTAAATTTTCCTGATTCTGCATCTGAACATAAACAAGAAAACAGCCTGAAACAAATCCTAAAGTACAGAGGACAGGACATTTGGGAGGGTGATATTGAAAAAATAAGAAGCCCGCGATGAATACCATACTTGTAGATACAACTATATGGGTAGATTTTTTCTGTGAAAAAGAAAAATCAAAACAGGCGGATGTACTGCAACAGCTAATTGAAGAAGAAAATAATGTTTGTATTTGCCCTGTAATTTACCAAGAGGTTTTGCAGGGTGTCAGAGATGACAAAACATTTACGGAAATAAAAGGTATTTTCCAAGCAGGAGGCAGATATGGAAAGCACATTAATCATAGTAAGCATAATCGGCAGTATAATAGGCACAATTATCGGCGCTTTGGGATTTGCTCTAGCTATGTTTGTTGCCGTCAGACAGAAAAGAAATGACAGGCTTACGTTCCTTGCAGACCGTATATTTGATTCTTCCATTCCCAAAGAACTTAGACTGCCTTTTTATGAAGAATACATCTCCATGGGAGGTAACGGCACTGCTGTCAAGTTCTGGTTACTCGAAGGCGAAAGGGAAAAAAAGACAACTCATTCTGCTTAAAAAACAGCTCGTCCTATCTTGAAGGGTAAATGCCTGTGGTATCAGTCAGCCTGCCCTCTTTCGGAATAATTATTTTGGCGGTTGTTCCCGCGCCCGGTTTGCTTTCTATTTCAAGCAAGCCGCCGCATTGCGCTGACAGCCTGAGACGGACGTTGTTAATACCGATATGCTGTTGTCCGTCATGGGGATAAATCCACTGAGGATAAATCCCATTGTTAATTTTATCCTGTTCAAAACCTGCTCCGTCATCTGTAACAATTATCATATAACTTCTGTCTGTTTCTTTTGTTGAAATGGAAACTGTTCCGCCGCCTTCTTTTTTGCCTATGCCGTGCTTTATCGCGTTTTCAACGATGGGCTGCATGGTAAGAGCCGGAAGTTTAAAGTGTTTTGTCTGTATGTCATATATTACCTTTAACGTTTCGCCGTACATGGCTTTTTCCAAATTCAAAAAGCCTATCGTGTAGTTTAATTCGTTTTCAAACGGGATTGGTTCCGTGCGCTCTAAAAGATTCATATTTCCCCTGAGGTAATTGGAAAAATTAACGGTCGTTTTTTTGCTTCGGCAGGGTTTTTATCGCACAGGCTTGATATGACGGCAAGGGCGTTGTATAAAAAATGCGGCTGTATCTGGGAAAGCATTATGGAGATGCGGCTTTCGGCAAGTTTGCGTTCTGTTTGCATTCTTTCTGTCATGTGTGTTTTTATATCAGCCGCCCTTTTTAACAGTAATATAGCTTGCTGTTGATATCCCCAATAACGCGAATAAACAAATGGCGATGACGACGCTGATGATTTTAGTCCTGAGCTTTGCCTTTGTGAATGTACTCATTATGCCTGTCATTCCTGTTGCCAACAGGCCGAGCACCCGTACATTGGACTGGGGAATTGTCCATGCGGATTTATTGCCGGAAGTCCCCAGAATTAAAGCCCAGCAAATGGCGCTGGTTCTGGCGGACGGCGCTTACAGGAGCGTAATAAATACAACAATACGGGAAGTTTCCCGGTTTAAGGTGGAATGACGCCGCAGTCTCTTCCCTGTTAATTTTTCATCCGCAGGGGCTTCAGCGGCATAAGCAGTTGGCGCTCGACTCTTTCCTCGGCAATTTCACCGATGGCCTCCAGTTCAATCTGCTGTTCAAGATACCAGCTTTTCAGTTCAAAAAAACTGTTTTCTATTTTGCTCTTGTTCTCAAGAATGCGGCTGATATAGTCCAGCGTTGATTTGGGCGCGCCGGAAGCGGTAACGCGGCCGGTGCCGGCGTTGTACATCGCAAGGGCGGCTATTTCGGTTCTGCCGGTATCCAGGCAATAGCGGAGATGGCTCATGCCGTGCCAGGAGTTCAATTCCGCGGAGAAAAACGCCTGTAATTCCAAATGGGGAAAAGAACGGTTGTTTAACTGGAAAAGCCCCCTGTCAATGCTTCCGTCCCGGTTTTTGGTGTTGTTCACGGCAAGCGGGTTAAGCTTGCTTTCCTCCCACGCGAGGGCGAAGGCCAGGGCAGGGGAGATGTTAAACCAGTCCGCGCTGGCAAGTATGGCTTCAACGATTTCCCGCGAAGGGCAGAGTTCCGTAAAGAAATCTATCACCAGTTCCCTGGATTCAGGCTGATGGTACAATTCCAACACATGGTCCCGTTGTTCAAGCTTAACCCTGGTAAAGAATTTGTCGCCCCCTGTTAACACAGGCTTTCCGTCCGGGCCGTTAAACATGGCGGTCTGATTATCCATTTCATGGCCGGTTAAAAGGCCGGTCAAGGGATCAAGCCGTTGCGCCGCAATAAGCGCGCAAAAGACCAGAGCCCCAAGGCAACCGAGAAACACTGGCACTACACATTCAATTTCATTTAAACGCGGTTCTTTCATACTTGAAATATATCACGTTTCCGCAACCTTTTCAAGCCTTTTCCAGATTTTTCAACTCTTTTCTATTGACCTGACCCGGATAATTCCTTCTATCTTTTTGAGCTGTTCCAGGGCCGAATCCTGGATTTTTTGCTCCGTATCTATAATATTATAGGCAAAATCGCCCTTATGGTGGTTAATAAGGTCGGTAATGTTGATATTTGCCCCTGCTAAAGTCGTAGTGATCTGCCCCACCATATTGGGAATATTGCGGTTTGACACCAAAAGCCGGAAGGGGGCGTTTTGATCAAGGCGGCAGTGGGGGTAATTCACCGAATTGCGTATCGCGCCGCTTTCCAGGAATCCCATAAGCTGTTTTACAGCCATAATGGCGCAGTTATCCTCGGCTTCGGGGGTTGAGGCGCCCAAATGGGGAACGCAAATCGCCTTCTTACAGGCAAGCATCTCGGCGGACGGGAAATCGGTGACATAGGCGGCGATTTTATCCGAATTCAGGGCCTGGATTATATCGGCCTCGTTGACCAGCGCGCCCCGCGCCAGGTTAATTATACGGACGCCTTTTTTCATAAAACGGATTTTTTCCGCGTTTAAAAGCCCCTTTGTCGTATCGG
>Ga0268262_10005375_pt1 | contig 12735 bp, 8 predicted proteins | sample TergutNc150P3_FD_190354 | JGI IMG/M metagenome (GOLD analysis project Ga0268262, IMG submission 190354) | Nasutitermes corniger P3 segment gut microbial community from laboratory colony in Florida, USA - Nc150 P3 (SPAdes) (version 2) | ecosystem: Host-associated > Arthropoda: Insects > Digestive... | reverse complement strand
CCGTAGACTTATCAGAAATATTTGCAACCCTCGGCGGTATGCCGTACTTTGCCAATATCGTGTACAAGTTCCAGCGTTTTAATTCAAACAGTTTCACCACATCGGGATTAAAACTTAAAGCCTCAAAACTGGTTCCCTTGCCAAGCACGGCGATTTTTCGCCCCGCCTTTGCCTGTCCGTATTTGCTCTCCCACCGCCTTTCCAATGCGTCCGCTTCTTCCGGCCTTAATGTTTGTTCTGTTTTGAGAAGCCCTTGCGGTATTGCGTTATTTTTGAGTAAAGTAGAATTAGCTTTATTGGAAAAATAGTCTTGTTCAAGTTCAAAAGATAAAGAGACAAGAGGATTAACGCCCCGCAGAGGGTTCCACGGGTTCCAATCCTTGAAATGGATAATTTCATCGGAAAAAATAGGGACTAATTCGGCTCCGGCATGATAAAACCAGCGCCGTTTTTTGTTTACGACACTACCCTGCACGTCCAACCCCTCTCCCTCAAGTTGGAGTTTCCTGGGATTGAGAATGTACAGTTGTTTCGGTATTCCGCCGGAGTAGTCAGGCCCGAACCACCAAAACGCCTCGCCCTCTAAAAGCCACCATGCGGCAGTCTCTTTCCACAAATCAAAACGGCTTAAATGCTCATTCGGTCGGTGGAACAGGGAATAGAGGGAACCGCTTTTAATCTCAATCCCGTCTCTTTCGAGAATGAAATCCGCACGGGCAACATTACGGATTAAAATATTAACCGCAATATTCACCCATGCGTTGCAGAGATAAGTGTCTGTGAAGGGGTCTATATATAAATTAGTAAAGTCATCGTCCGAAGTCAAGGAAAAACGGGAATTAGTAAAACCTTTAGCAACTAACGAACCGCCGTTTTTTTGTCGCTTGTGGTTTGGTAAAAGTCGCTCAAAGATATTCACGATAATACAACCCCCTGCTGAACGTCCGTAAATATCGCATAACGCAAAGCGTCAAGATAATGGTCATTAACCTTTACAATCTGCCCCGCTTCGTCCCTACAGTAATCCCATATTTCAGAAAGAACCCCGGTACACTGTTCGGAAACAAAAAATTGACGCCGTTCAATTTTGGCGTTAATAAAATCAATACCGCTATCAACAGAATTATTTGCTTTCGTTCCCCCGGTAACTTCCTGTATCCGTTCACCACCCGCAGGGTCGCAGTACACAGGCAAGCCCATACCGTCAGGACAATCAAACCAGCCCCGCGCCCCCACCTCCTCATTAAATGATTGGGTAGTCATGTTGAACGCGCCGTAATCGCAAAGAACAAACACTACATCACCAAGCCAGCCGATTTTCACGAAAGTAATGTTAAGTCCGAAATCTTGCCCCGCCGCAAATCTGTCAAAATGGTCAGGAAGGTCAGAAGCCTTGATAATCATGCTTTCATCAAACTTGTCATATATCACGCCTTCCGCTTTAACCCATAACCCATTCTTAAATCGGGCTTTTTGCTTTTCAGGCAATGTATCGAGAATGTCAGAGATATAATCTTCCGGTAAATTGTCCCTGTTATCTTCTGGATTAAGGAGCATAGCTTGATAAAGTTCCGGTTTCTCCAACGGTTCGCCAGTTAAAAATGTTTTTTTCAAGACGAAAATTTTATATGCCCAATGAAGCGGGGAGCCTGGATTACAGTCATACAAAAATAAGTTTTTACAACCTTTAATCATCATAGCAAGCCGGGAATAAGCAGTAGTAACGGCTATATAACTTAATTGTGAAATTTCATTAAAATAAATCGTATTGTACTCATGGCCTAGAATTTTGTCCGCTTGCTCTCTATCGCCAAGCCCGCCAATCCAAATTTCCGAGCCGTTAAAAAGCGTTATCATGCTTTCATGGGCTAAATAGGTGTAACCGTTCTTGCCTATGGAATTATCAAGCCACGGAATTAAAGTCTCCCGCAAAACAGAAGAACGAGCGTCTTTAGCTCTAAAACGGCAAATCAAATGACGGCTACCCGCATACATCACAGCGCGGAAAATAATAGCCATAACAAGCACCGTAGTTTTACCAGAGCGAGAACCGCCAAACAGCAAAATATGTTTAGCCCCGCCCTTTAACAAGGCAAGGGCTTTTTTTTGTATCGTAGTAGGCTTAAAAACCACCGCAGTTCCCATACCTCATTCCTCATAAACCCTGGAAATCAGAAACAAAGTTTAATTCGCCCTGTTTCGGTTCCGGCTTGCCATCGGAAACAGCCAGCCCCGCCGCCTCTCTCTCCGCTTTAATGGCGGTCTGCACCCATTCCGCTACATTCCCTTGCGTCAATTCCGCAGGGTTCATTGTGTCTAACTTTTTGGAAACCACATCAAGCATTTTTCCGGTAACTTCCCTATGCTTTTCCCCCTGGGCTTCAATAGTTTTCCGCAATTCTGTCTGTTTAAGTTTTTCAAGATATTTGTCATAATCCGCAGCCCTTTCACGCCAGCGGTACAAGGTTGACCAGTTACGCCAAACACGGTATTTTTTCGCTTGCAAAGCAACATCTTTTTCCACACTCTCAACCGCTTTCTTGATAGTCCGGTCAGCCCCCAAATCACGGTAAGCGCAGAAAGCGGAAAACGCCGCCCCGCTTTCGCCGGACAGCCGTTCCCAACTCTCAAAAGGCAGTATTTCTTTTTTCGCTTCCTCGATAGCCTTATCAATGTCCGTCATGCCATACCCCGCTATTCCTCATTCCTCATTCCTAATTGCTCATTGTTAATTGTTCCCTGCTCATTGCTAACTGTTATTGCCAACTCTGTTGGCACTTGCTCATTGCCCTCTGGATATTCCTCATTCCTAATTCCTAATTCCTCATTTTTTTCGCCGTCAACCCATTTTTCAATTTCAGAAAGCCGGAACCGCACAGCCTTATGTATTTTGTGGAAAGGCACTTCACGGTTAAGCACCCACCGCCTAATAGTCTGCTCCGCTATTTTCAGGTATCCCGCCAGTTCCTCAATCGTCAAATATGTCTCCACAACAGCCCCCCAAAAAAATAAATCGCCGTAGTCGCTCTGTCTTATACATTCAAATATCAACAAGACCGGAAAAATTAGACACTGTGTTTTGTTGCAAATTTCAAGGTTCAGGGCAAAAAAAAAGCCCCCACTGTAACAGCAGGGGCAAAAGTCAGGGCGTAACCCTATGAAGCCTGTTTATTCGTTTCGGCATTTTCATCAATCGGCATTTTCACCAGCGACAGGGCAGGGCGGTCATTTTTCTTTACGTCCGGTTTACCCGCCAGCAACGCCGCCTGTATTTTCGTAACTTTTCTTAATTCCATAGGGTCAAAATGGGTATAGCGGTCAGTCATTTTTTCCGTCTTATGCCCTATAACCGCCTGTACCTGTTTGACGCTCAATCCCCCATCTTGCAGTTCCGTATTACAGAAATGCCGCCACGCATGGACATTAAGCCCCCTCTCGTCAATTTCTTTTTCGGTTATGCCAATGTTTTGTAACGCTTTCCGCAAGCCGTGGTAGAGGTAGTTACGGTTTACAGGCTTATCCCCGCCAGTCAGCGAAAACACAAACCCCTGTCCGTTTACATTCATCAGGCTTTTCAATTCCGCTATAACTTCATCAGTCAAAGGGATATTGTGTTCTGTTTTCGTTTTCGTTTCCCGATAGCCGTATATTTCATCAAATTGGGCGCAGATAAAGATATGGTCATCAAACACATATTCCCCCTTTAGCCCCAAAATCTCACAACACCGAATACCTGTCAGCCCCGCCAGCTTATGAGCCGTACACATCAGGAAATTATTATCCCAAACTTTTTTCCAATCGTCGCAAAACAACGCCTTAAATTCGTCATGGGTAATAATTTTCTTCTTTTTCTGCTCTTGCAAAAGTTTCTCCACATCATTGAAAGGGTCGCGCTCAATAATGTGTTTTTTAACAGCCCATTTCAACATAGTCTGCAAAGAGCCGTAAAAGCCGTTAGCGGTCGAGTTCTTGTACTTTTTGGAAATCAGGTAATCGAGCCAAGTATCAATCTCTTTTCCGGTTATAGCGTCCAGCTTCATTTTTCCAAAATACGGAACCAAAATATTTTCGACCACTTTTTTATTTTTGTCCGTATAGGATTGCGTCAGCTTCCGGCGTTTCCGGCGTTCTTTCAGGTATTCGCTTTTTTCCCAATCCCAAAACAAAGCGGCAAATTCGGCAAAAGTCGGTATCCCTTTCAATTCCGGTAACAATTTCCCCTTCCGGTTCAACAAGTTGCAGTAATTCCTAGCCGCCGTCCTGGTAGTCTGTCCGGTAGTCCACGGCCCCAAGCGTTTCCCCTCGCCGTCATAAGCGTAGTAATAAACCACCGTTTTCCCCGAAGGAACCACCCTCGAAAACAAAGTAAAATCGTTGTGCATATCCACACCCCTCTAATTTAGAAAATTGATGTCATAGCTGATTACACCAATTTCCAAGCATTTTAGGCGTATCGAACTAGCAACGCTAATTCCTTACAGGATATAGAGTTACCATAGGGGGGAACCGCCAACAACTGTGTTTTCTTGCAATTTCAACAGCGTTACCAGCATTGGGTATAGAGCTTTTTCCGGTTGCACCAGCCTTACCAGCGTAAACATACCAAACGGCGTTACCAACATTAGGGATGCTATTTTTCAAGATTGCGCCAGCCTTACCAGCGTAACCATTCCTGCCAGCGTCACCAGCGTTGGTGGACTGGCTTTTAATGGCTGTACCAGCCTTACCAGCGTAACATTTCAAGGAACGATTCCTTCGGGTGGAATCGGCAATTATGCATTACCCGGCAACTTGCGCGAAAGGTATCTTGAAGACGGATCAGTGCCGGGAACATACACAAGGGCAAGAGGAAGCGAGGAGTGGCAGAGACAGGCGCAAGGAGCATGAGAACAAATAGCAAAGAGTAAAGAGCAGGGTCGCGCCGCGTGCCTGACACCGAAAAAGCCTAGCGTAGTCCGTTGGCGGGGTACGCTAGATATGGGGTATAGAGCAGTTAGCAGTGAGAAGCGAGCAGTGAGCAGTGAAAGAAAACACTACTAACTGCTAACTGCTACCTGCTAATTGTTAATTGCTAATTTGAAAACAAAGGAGAAAATTATGTCAATTGATTTCAATGTAAAGGACATACTGCACCGGATACAGGTGCGGTTTATCCATGCGTTTCTGCCCGACGCGAAAAAGCCCTACTACCTCAGGGCGGTCCACCAGCCGGAACTCGACATACACGGCATAGCCAGCAAAGCCGAAGTGTACAACATCGGCACTTCGCCCAAGGTCATCGAGGAGGGTTTTACGGCGGGTTCGGTGCTTGCCTGTTACCTTGCCGCGGACGGGTATAAATTGAACACCCCCTTGTTTAAGATGAAAGTGAAGGTTCCCGGAGAATATGACGGTTCGGAAACCCACCTGCCCCAGGGGGTTTACCCCACGGTAGTGTTGCAAGCCACCGCGCAGTTCCGCAAATACCTGAGGGAGAAGGTGAAAATCGAGTTCGACGGCGTAGAACAGGCCGACGGGCTTGTCGCGGAGGCCTACGACGAGGCTTCCGAGATGATGGACGAGCTTGCCACGATAGGGAAACTGCTGACAATTCACGGTTTCGGCTTGAAAATCGAGGCGGACGACGCCCACAAGAACGCCGTAGGGCTGTTTTTCGATTCCGAGATCGGCTACCCCCCGGTAAAAGCCGACATAATCGCCGTGAACCAGCCGAGGACGCTCAAAGTAATCGTCCCGGCGGGCCTGAAAGAGGGTTCCCCGTACAAACTGCGGGTAGTTACGCAAGGTTCTGCGAAAGGTTCCAGCACCATGCTCAAGAATGCGCGGGAAATGCGGTCGGAATTTATGCTGACAGCGCAGTTGAACAAATACAGTGAGCAGGGAACAGCGGGCAGTGAGCAGTGAAAAGTGAAAAGTGAAAAGTGAAAGAAAACACTGCTACCTGCTAACTGCTCACTGTATCGCAGGGTGCTGCGGCAAGCGATCGCAGGGTGCTGCGGCAAGCGATCGCAGGGTGCTGCGGCAGGCGATCGCAGGGTGCTGCGGTAAGCTGGCGCAGGGTGCTGCGGCAGGCTAGCGCAGGGTGCTGCGGTAAGCTAGCGCAGGGTGCGCGACAAGCTTGCTAGAGGGTACGCGACAGGCTTGCTAGAGGGTACGCGAATGTGTAATGAGCAGTTAGTAGTTAATAGTGGAAAGATAATGCGCTTCGCCTCTTCCATTGCTCACTGCTCACTGCTCACTGCTCACTGTCTTTATTCCTAATTCCTCACTCCTAATTCCTAATTTATTTTCAATCCTTAAACGGCGGAGCAAGCTGTTCCCAACGGGAGGCCGTGGGTTCCCTGTCTATGCGGGTATACATCTGAGGCTCGTAATTATTCCTCGGATACAGTATGTTCCTCATGTTGAGGTACGGCAGCGACGTGCTGGGGGAACGAACCATTGAAGTCGGGTCGCGCGTAAGGGAATCCCAGGCGCGTTCGGCCTCAGCGTATAAAGACATCGCGCGGTTATGGTACATCCGGTTTCCGGTCTGGGCGGCAAGCCTCTCGTTGGCAACACCGGCATTGTTGCGGGCCATCATCAAACGCTCGGCAAGATCCACGTACTCAGGGCGGTCGTTGGGCAGCAGCATGGGCAGCCTGGCCCGCTGGCTCTCAAGTATGGTAAGCAGGCGGGTGTAGTAACCCTGCGCGGCAAAATTATCGCCGCGCCTGAGGGCCGCGTTTCCAAGAGCGAACAATACGCGGCGGTTCAGGGGCAGATTTGTAGACGCGGTAAAGAAATTCTCCAGCGCGCTTTGCCAGTTGCCAAGCTGATAATGGGCCGCGCCCATGCGGTACTTCATCTCCGGCGGCGACCAGCCGTTCTGCTGCGCAATGTTGTAATAGCGCAGGGCCGCTTCCATATCGCCTGTTTTGACAAAGTATTCCAGATCGCCAAGCCCCGCGTAGAGTCTCCCGTACTGCGGCGAACGGGTCAAGAGCCGCCGCGAGATCGCGTCGTCAAACAGGTTGATGCCTTTCTTCAACTGCTCTTCGGCGTTCAGGAACTCCCTGCTGTCAATCAAATTGTCAGCATAGCGCTGGTAGGTGTCAATACGGTAATTAAGACGGCGCAGGGTCTCTTCCTTCGCGTTGTCAAAGCTTCTGATTGCAATCTCAAGGGTAACCCTTTCCTCATGGGAATTGCCGAGGTTCTTGTAATAACGGGCGAGATGGTAGTGCGGTTCGGGCAGGGTGGGATCTTGACGCACCGCCCTCAGCAGTATATCGCGGACATCCTCTATAAGCCCGACATATTCATTGGGAACGCCGCGCACCTCTTCAAGCTGTTTGTCCAAAAAGTAGCCGCCCAGTTCCGCAAGCGTTTCCGTGCCCAGAGGCCTTTTCTTTGTATCCGCGTTAAACCATTGCCAGAGTATAAGCACTTCTCTCAGGTTGTCTGTCCTGATAAAGTACTTCAACATCCGTTCCTTTATAAACGGCAGCTCGCCGTATTTATCAAGCAGGCGGGCGTACGCGAAACGGGCGTCCTCGTACTTTGAAGGATCGATCTCTGCCCAGGCAAGGTTGTTGTCGCCCAGGGCAAGCAGGGCTTCAAAATCGTCCGGGTTAAAATCAAGGATCAGAGTCCTTAAAAGGTGGTCCGCTTTGGCATAATTCCGCAGGTATTTCGTTTCCAGTTCGGCGTACTTCAGAACCCCGAGTTTGTCGCGGGGATAATAACGCAACAGATCTTCGTATTTCTGCTCCGCGTACATAAACTGCCGTTCATTGATGAAAGCGTCGGCATATCTGAAGAACCAGACTTTTTTACGGTGCAGGGCAAACGCCTCGTTAAAACGCTCGTTGGCGCGCTGGTATTCGCCCTCCGGTATACGCTCATAACCCATCTTATAAATGGATTCCGCCTTAACGGGGATATACACAAACTTATAGGTAAGATAGAAGAGAGAAGCCGCCACAAGCGCTATTAACGTAACAAGCCGCAGCATGGGAAGGAAATTGTGGACAAAGATATAGGTAAAAGTTGATTTCTCGGCTTCCAGCGCCGCGCCGGAGCTTTTTTCAAAGCCTTTCGGAACGACAATTGTCCTGTCCAGTATCTCGCTGGCCAGTTGCGCGGTTTCTTTTGCGGGAGCGCCGCGTATAAGATTCCGTAACAGCCTTGCTATCTGTTCCGGACGGGCGTCCTTTTCCGCGATTATCTCTTCGCATGCGATACGAAGGTTAAGCGGGTATCCGGCCAGGGTTTCCTGCAAATAGGCAAGCTCCCTGTCGTTGAGTTCTATATCATTTACATCATCGGAGATAGGTATTTCGGCTTTCCTGTCTCTTTTTACGGCTGCTTTATCGGCCTTGGGCTCCGGGGCTTTCTTTTCCACCTGCGATCCGCCAAGAGCGTCCAAATCAGGGAAGAAATCATCCATACTATCCATGGAATCAAGATTACCCGCTCCGGCTTCGCCGATTTCATTTTCCCCGCCAACCCCGCTTGCGGGATCAAAATCTTCAAATGCGTCTCCGGAAGCGGTGTCAACCAGGTCATCCAGCGAAACTTGCGTGTCAAGATCGCCTAAATCTATGCCCAGCGATTCATTATCCGTCGCTCCTTCTTCAGGGATACCGAAGTCGTCCAAGTCGTCCAATTTGAAATTTTCTCCGTCGCCAGTTAGCCCCGAGCCCTCCGGGAGGTCAAGTTCGCCAATTTCCGGCATATCATCATCACTTGCCGATACGGGCGCATCGGGAAGATCGAGGTCGTCAAAATCGTTGAATTCGGATGTACCGTCGTCAGCGGCGGGCGCATCGGGAATACCCAAGTCGCCGAAATCGTCCAGGTCGCCCAAGTCGGACGTTCCGGCGTCAGCCGCCGGTTCATCGGGAAGGCCCAGGTCGCCGAAATCGTCAAGGCCGCCCAAGTCGGACGTTCCGGCGTCAGCCGCCGGTTCATCGGAAAGGCCCAGGTCGCCGAAATCGTCAAGGCCGCCCAGGTCGGACGTTCCGCCGTCAGCGGCTGGTTCATCGGGAAGGCCCAGATCGCCGAAATCGTCCATGCCACCCAAGTCAGGCGTTCCACCGTCAGCGGCTGGTTCATCGGGAAGTCCCAAATCGCCAAAATCATCAAGGCCGCCCAAGTCGGATGTTTCGCCGTCAGCGGCTGGTTCATCGGGAAGGCCCAGGTCACCGAAATCGCCCATGCCACCCAAGTCGGACGTTTCGCCGTCTGCCGCTGGTTCATCGGGAAGGCCCAGGTCGCCGAAATCGTCCATGCCACCCAAGTCGGATGTTTCGCCGTCTGCCGCCGGTTCATCGGGAAGGCCCAGGTCGCCGAAATCGTCAAGACCGCTAGCAGCATCGCCTAAGTCTGGCGTTTCACCGTCAGCCGATTGCGCGGGTTCATCAGGAAGGCTAAGGTCGCCGAAATCGTCAAGGCCGCCAGCAGCATCGCCCAAGTCCGGCGTTTCGCCGTCAGCCGCTTGCGCGAGTTCATCAGGAAGGCTAAGGTCGCCGAAATCGTCCAGGCCGCCGGCCTCTTCGCCCAAGTCCGGCGTTTCGCCGTCAGCCGATTGCGCGGGTTCATCAGGAAGGCTAAGGTCGCCGAAATCGTCCAGACCGCTGGCCTCTTCGCCCAAGTCCGGCGTTTCGCCGTTAGCCGATTGCGCGGGTTCGTCGGGAAGACCAAGGTCGCCGGAAGCGTCCAAGCCGCCCAAATCGGGAGTTTCGCTGTCAGCGGTTTGCGCGAGTTCATCAGGGAGACTCAGGTCGCTAAAATCGTCAAGAACATCCAAGTCGGGCGTTTCGCCGTCAGTTGCCGTTGCGGGTTCATCGGAAAGGCCGAGAGCGTCCAGACCGCTTGCATCACCCAAGTCGGGCATTTCGCTGTCAGCGGCCTGCGCGGGTTCATCGGGAAGGCCAAGGTCGCCGGAAGCGTCCAAACCGCCTAAATCCGGAGTTTCGCTGTCAGCGGCCTGCGCGGGTTCATCCGGGAGACTCAGGTCGCTGAAATCATCGAGAGCATTCAAGTCGGGAGTTTCGCTGTCTGCCGCTGGCGCGGGTTCGTCGGGAAGGCCAAGGTCGCCGGAACCGCCAAGATCATCAAAAACACTTAAATCCAGTGCTTCTTCCGGAGGAATATCGGCGTTTGCTGACTCAGACCCGTCCGCGTCCGCGTCTGCCGGAAAACTGAAGTTCTCAAGATTGTCAAGATTTTCCAGGCCTGAAACGTTATCGCTCTCCGAAAGGTCGGATGGGGGAACTGGCTCAAGCCCGTCGGAAAGATCGGATAAAAGCTCGTCAGGGAAGTATAAATCTTCGGTGTCAGGCGACGCTTTACTGCCCGTCTCAGACTGCGGCGCGTTTTCATCTGCAAGATGGTCGTCAATATCCGGCACTGAAAGATCTCCTGGCTGGGCGTTTATAAAATTGGAGAATCCAAAATCATCAATATCATCACCGGAGGTATCAGCACCCCCGGCGATATTAGCGCCTCCGGCAGTATCAGCCATCTCGGGCATCGGCTGCGCCTCGGTATCGGGAAGTTTCAAATCGTTAATGGGAATTTTTTTGGCCTCAAGATTGGCTTTCTGCCCGCCAATATTGGCAAAAGACGCCTTAAATTCCCCAAGCTCACTTAATAAAGGCATATTAAGATATTCTATTATCGACCGATAATCTGTTAGTATATAGTATATATGAAAACAAATTATATTAGAATACCTTTTTTCTTACTCTTTTTTATTGCCGGGCTTGGTTTTGCTATTGATCTGGAATCTGTTGAATCGCACAAAGTGACCGACTACCTTTTGGGTCTCAAAGGGCCAAGCGCTCCCGTATTTATTGAAGATATGGTAGTTTTTACGGCATCGAGCAACCTGCGGAGGGTCGGAGTCGCGTTTGCCGACGAAGGCTTCTATAAAGTCCACTGGTTCAGGCAGATGCTGATCAGCCAAGATCCCCTGGATATTGCCGCAGATCCGAGGCATGTAAGCCCGTATAAGGATTCCGGCATTTTATTCTATGTACACAAGGCTCCCGAAGGGGCAACCGAAGTCGAGTACAGGCTGATAATTAACGGCCTTTGGACAACCGATCCGGTTAACCCCAATACGCGGCGGGACAGCAATTCAGGGCTTACCTGGTCAACGCTTGCGCTTCCGCCGAGGGAACCGCAACTCGGCCCCCTTAAAGGGCCTCCCGGCAGCCTGAGCTTTTTCTTCAGGGGGCCTCCCGGCGAAACGGTCTCGGTCGGGGGCAGTTTTAACGGCTGGGACCCCTTCATGTACGAGCTAAAGGAAGGCCCTCCGGGGAATTACAGCCTCAATATCCCTCTCCCGCCCGGAAGATACCAGTATGTTTTCTTCCATCGCGGACAGCGCTACCTTGATCCCAACAACGCAAGCCGCGTTTATTCCAAAGACGGAAGGGTAGCCTCAGAAATTATAATACAGTGAATCCAAATAATAAATAACAGGTAACAAATAACAAAGGTAAGAGTCTCGCTCTCTTCCTTTGTTACCTATTATTTGTTATTTATTATTTATTTTATTTTCTCTATGACTTCCGCTATCACTCTGTCGGCGTCTTCATAGGAAACCTGGCAGGTGCCTACTTGCGTATGCCCGCCGCCGCCGTAATGCAGCATCAGACTGCCGATATCCACTGTGGCGCTGCGGTTGATAATGCTGTAGCCTACGGTAACAACGACATTGGCTTTCGACACGCCGTCAACAACCCACACGGAGATGTTCTGCTCGGGGAACATTGTGTAGATGAGAAAACGGTTCCCGGCGTAAATAGGCTCCACGCCGCGAAGGTCGGCGTATATGACGTTACCGTCAGTCTTTGCGTATTTTTTAACCATTTCGGTAAACAGCCCGTGCTGCTCCCTGTATAGGTCAATACGTTCCTGAACATCCGGCAGATCAAGAATTTCATCAATATCCTTCTCGGCCAGAACCGGGGCAAGCTTTTTCATCAGATCGTAGTTGTCAACGGCAAAATCACGGATACGGCCAAGCCCTGTCCGGGGGTCAAAAAGGAAGCCCAGCAGAACCCACCCGTGGGGATGGGTGATTTCCTGAATGCTTAAGTTTCCGGAATCGACTTTATCAACATAACGTACCATTTCCGCAAACCGCCCGAGTTTTTCTTCGCCGCCGTAATAATCGTATATTACGCGGGCGCAGCTTGGGGCTTTTCGGGATACGCCTTCAAAATACGTCTTTGCCCCCAGTCGCTCGCTTTCGCTGGAATGATGATCAAACCAAAGATGGCAGCCTTTGAGATAGGGAATGTTCGCCAGAATATCGTTGTCTGTAGCCTCGACCAAGCCGTCCTGTATATCCTTGGGATGCACAAATTCCCATTCATTTACCAGCCCCAGGTGCACAAGGAGCGCCCCGCAGGCCAGTCCGTCAAAATCCAATCTGGTTAATAACCTCATTTATTACTCCTGTAATAATCCTACACTTTCTGCTTTTTTTTTTCTATAGGGTTTTGGGCAAACTTGCCGGAAAGGCATTGTTGCTGAGTTTAAGACAGCAGTTTTACATTTAGCAAAAAACATGATAAAAAGAGTGCATGGGAAGGGGAATATTAGCAGAGCAACTGCGGGAATTTGAAGAGATAGGCGACAGCCTGGAAAAAGAAGAGGCCTTCAAACGGCGGGAAGGCTACAACTTACAATACGGGTATGCGGACGCGATAAAAAGCGCGTTCGGGATATTTTTAT
>Ga0268262_10005374_pt1 | contig 12736 bp, 11 predicted proteins | sample TergutNc150P3_FD_190354 | JGI IMG/M metagenome (GOLD analysis project Ga0268262, IMG submission 190354) | Nasutitermes corniger P3 segment gut microbial community from laboratory colony in Florida, USA - Nc150 P3 (SPAdes) (version 2) | ecosystem: Host-associated > Arthropoda: Insects >... | reverse complement strand
CGAGTTTCCCAACATCAGGCCAGAGAATCCGAGTGGGACGGACTTAACCGTGTATAGCCAATATGGCATTCCTGTTTTTGTCGGCGCTGGGCGCAGCGATTACAACAACCACAACTACCAGCACATTTGGCACACCCTGTCCGACACATACGACGATGTCCTGAGATTCGCCGAGCACCAGCAGCACGCCGCCATCTGCCAGGCAGTCATAGCCTATGGCGTTGCCGAGCTGCCAAATTTGTTGAATCGTGAAAACTTCTTTTTGAAAGATGGGCTTTATGCGGACATAAATTTTGGAACCATGGAATCGCCAAAGCGCGTGTTGATCCGCCTAGACACCGATGGTACCCCCGAGCAAGTGGCGCACTTCTTGGCCGCGACAGAGGGTAAGGGCGAGCTCCAGCGAGGCCCTTGGGGTCCAAGGGGTGGCAATCAGCCACAGGCCCAAGGCGCACAGGCACGGCCGCCACTGGCCACAATAGTGTCGGCCAAAGCAAAATTTTTCGAGGCCAAGTTTAGAGAAACCTTGGTGTACAGCGCGAATGTTCCCAAAATTGCAAACAAAAACCTGAAATCAGGGAAGGGCCTGCTAGGTTTCGCGCCGGAGGGTTTTGCAGTTATCGCAAGGCCCAAGGCGGAGCTGCCAAGCAAATACACTCCCATAGGGTCAATCGTCGCCACCACTGATGGCTTTGAGACCCTAAAGCCGGCGGACCCTATCAGGTTTCTCAGGATCATAAGGGTAGGGGACGAGGCAAAAGCTTTCAAAGCAGCCACGGTGGAATAAAAATGAGTCTCTTGCGAAGCCTTGCTATTTTTTGACTGTGAGTTTTCTTGGTGCAGTGAGTGAGTGGGAGTGGTTCACAAGCGAAGGTGGCTCCGAGTCCATGGCTCTATCTTTTGTACTCGGGACGGCGGGTCATGTTGCTCGGTTCTTCTGGCGCCGGGGCTTGGAGTTCGCCCGGATGCTTAACTGGGGGTCTCCCTTACCGTCGTCGCTCGCAGGCTCGCGCTGCCCCGGTCGCCCCCCAGACCCCCGCCGTCCTGTCGGACGGCTCTTCGATGGGGAGGCGGATGTTTGGGGGATGGCTTCGATGGTGGCCGCAGTAATAACGCATAATAGCATCCGATGATACGCATTGGCATCATAACTGTTTCTGATAGGGCGCATAGGGGCGAGTACGAGGACTTGTCTGGACCCCAGGCGATGGCTTTCCTCGATGATCGCTTGGCCAGCCAATGGCAGCCGATCTCGCGCATCGTGCCTGACGAGGCCGACGCTATCAAGAAAGTGCTTATTGACTTATGCGATGCGGAAGGGTGCTGCTTAGTGCTCACCACGGGGGGTACAGGACCCGCCGTGCGCGACGTCACACCCGACGCAACGGCCGCCGTCTGTGACCGTTTGCTGCCTGGCTTTGGCGAACTGATGCGGGCCGCGTCTCTCCGACAAGTCCCAACCGCTATCCTGAGCCGCCAAATTGCTGGTACAAGGGGAAAAGCACTAATCGTCAACTTGCCTGGCAAGCCGAGTGCCATACGCGAGTGCTTGGAAGCGGTGTTCCCTGCGGTACCCGACTGCATTGCCCTTCTTGGGGGGGCTAGGATTGAGACAAAGGGGATTGCCGCCCCGATTTTTCATGCTTGACGGGGGGCCGCGCCCGCTTATTTTTCGAGGGACACCAGAATTAATCTGCGTATTTGGGGTAGAATCAATTATAAGGATTTTTTTTGCTCAAATGTCAAACATTTCATGTTCCTGTCCGCAAAAATGAAAGCCATTGGCTTCAGCGATTTTTTTGTGCAGATACTCAACTACAAGTGACACATTCATAAAATGACAGTGCAGATCAATACAAATATCGGGTCCAGCCGCCGCTGGGAAATTTTGGCGTTCACATCGGTCGGGGCGCTGATGGCCCCGCTGAGCGGTTCCATCATTGCCGTCGCGCTGCCGATAATGGGCCGGGAACTCCACTTGAGCTTTGAGGGTACCATCTGGGTCCAGGCGTCCTACCTGCTGACCATGGCAGTCCTGATGATACCGCTTGGGCGAATCGCCGACCAGCGCGGGCGAATGAAATTTTATCTGTACGGAACAGCGTTGTTTACCATTGGATCAATAATTGCTGCCATATCAAGAGGAAGCGCGGGCATCATCATGGCCCGAGTGGTGCAGGGCTTCGGCGGTGCGCTGCTGAGTTCTACATCTTCCGCGCTGGTGACGGCGGCCTTCCCTGCCAGAGAGCGCGGAAAGGCAATGGGGATAAACGTCATGGCGGTCTATGGCGGCCTGAGCTTGGGTCCGCCCTTGGGTGGCTTTTTGGTTGATGCCTTTAGCTGGCACTGGGTTTTTCTGATGAACGTACCCGCCGGGATAGCCATCCTATTGTGGGGCAAGTGGCTGAGGGGTGCCGTGGAAGAAGATGGGGCGAGAGAGGCAGGGGAGGGGCACAAACTGGACTTGCCGGGCTGTGTTTTATTGGGCATAGGCATGCTCGCGCTTTTGATGCCGCTCACGCTGCATGCAAGGTGGGGGCTGGCGTCCGCGCCCACGCTTTCGCTATTTGCAGTTTCTGTCATTTCATTTTTGGCTTTCTTGGCGCGTGAGAAAAAGGCTCCAGAACCACTGCTAGACATAAGGCTGTTGCGCCAAAACCGACTGTTTGCGTACGGGAACCTAGCCGCCCTGCTAAACTACATGGGAATTTTCGCGGTGGGGATGCTCACTTCTGTATGGCTCCAACTGGCGCAGGGCTTTTCTGCGGCCTCAGCTGGGTGGATAATGCTGGGGCAGCCGCTAGTGCAGGCTCTTCTGAGTCCAGTGGCGGGGAGGCTCAGCGACCATTATGGCACCAAAATATTCACTACGTCGGGGATGTTTCTGACTGCCCTTGGAATGGCGCTTTTGGGCTGCCTAAGCCGGGAATCTGGATTTGCGGCAATAATAGCGTCGCTCGCCGTGGTCGGGGTGGGCATGGCTTCTTTCAGTGCGCCCAACACTAGCTCCGTTATGGGTTCTGTGCGGCGGGACAGCCTTAGCCTTGCCGGGGCCGTGCTCGGCACGACGAGGGTGATGGGCATGACGATGAGCGTTGCCATTTTGGGCGGACTTGCGGCCAGCCACTTGGGGCGGGGCGGCTGGCAGGACTTGCTCAAATTCGGACCTAGTGGGCCTGGCGCCGATGCCTTCATGTGGGGCTACAGGACAGCCATGCTTGCAGGGGCGGGCTTTGTCCTCTTGGGCTTTTTTGCCTGCCTAGTGAGGAACCGAAAAAATGAAACGTGAGCCTTTGCAGAACCTAGGTTCTGTTGACATTCATGCCACAGGAGAATGGCGGCCAGATGAAGGAAGGCCATGAAAGACAGCGCCGACTTGTTGCATCTCGTGGCTATCCCGCGAAAGTGCTTCATTTTGCCGAACATGCGCTCTATCGCGTTGCGCTCCCTGTATAGCAGTTCAACCTATTGTAGGTTGAACTGCTATAAAAGCGCAAATTGTTATATCGGCGCAGTCCTCTCGGCATCCTGCGCTTGCGCTTGGATACGCGAGACATCCGCTGTCGGCATTCACGATGTGCCGGATAGCAATGGCGTTACGGTCGTTTTCCCCCTGTTCGCCATCATCCTGCGCATTCGCGCCTTCCTCGCGGCAAGTATGCCGACTCATTGGACACCCGTCCACGGACTTATCTTGTTCTGATTTGGAAGTGCTGGGACTATATTGCCCGCCGTTAAGCGAGCAATGCAAGCGTGAATTATTCCATTTCTAATTCAAAATTGCGTCCATGCAATTTTGAATTAGTCGGCTGCGGCGAGGCGCGGCTCGCCTTGCCTCACGAAACGCTTCGCATTTCGGGTGCGACATCCTGTCGCGCATTCCAATTCTAAATAGAATCATGGCTGATTCTATTTAGAATTGGAATTACTATATTGCAAAAATTTTTGGATCGCTCCATAAAACTTTGCAGATCGCTGCGAGGCGAGTATCTGCAAAATATATCGTATGTGCCTAAAAAGGGGGTTGACAAGCATACCTGAAACTGGCTATAGTGATTTATTCAACAATCCCGTCTCATTTTGCAGACACATTCCTATAAGGAGGATATTATGAAGGCACTTATTGCCGAATCTTTGGGTACTTTCTGGCTGGTGCTTGGAGGGTGCGGATCCGCAGTTCTGGCGGCTGCCTTTCCTGGCCTGGGCATTGGCTTACTGGGAGTTTCTTTTGCCTTTGGCTTGACGGTTTTAACCATGGCATATGCGATAGGCCATGTCTCGGGGTGCCACCTGAACCCTGCCGTCTCCATAGGGCTTTGGGCCGCTGGCCGTTTTCCGGCAGATAAGCTCATCCCTTACATCATCGCCCAAGTGGTGGGCGCTATCATCGCTGGAGGCATCCTTTACATCATCGCCAGCGGAACATGGGGCTTCGACGTTTCTGCGGGCTTTGCTTCCAATGGTTACGGAAGCCACAGCCCAGGCCACTATAGCCTGCTGTCTGGATTTGTCACGGAAGTAGTGATGACGGGCATGTTCTTGGTCGTCATACTGGGAGCCACTGACGAGCGCGTGCCAAGCGGCTTTGCGCCAATCGCCATTGGCCTTGCGCTGACGCTCATCCATCTGATCAGCATTCCCGTGACCAACACGTCGGTGAACCCCGCCCGCAGCACTGGCGTAGCCATATACGTTGGTGGCTGGGCAATACAGCAGCTTTGGCTGTTCTGGGTGGCACCGATTCTGGGGGCTGTCGCCGGGGCCTTTGCCTATAGGTCAATGAAATAAGACCCTGCCTGGCTCCCTGCGGCTCCGTTTCATGGCCTGCCGATGCTTTTGTGGCGAGCTGCGGTATGGAGAACGCAAGCAAAGATGGATTTTTCAATTGCCTGGTTTGATTCAAAAACCGGTCTGCATTTCAGTGTTTCCGTGGTAGAATGACTTAACAATAGCAACTCAAGGAGGAGAAAATGCTAACATCACTTTTAATTACTGCCGCCATCGGCCTAGTCGCTGGTTTTATAGCAGGAAGAATCATGAAGGGCCGCGGGTTCGGACTCTTGGGAGACCTAATCGTCGGTGTCCTTGGCGGACTGCTGGGCGGCTGGCTGGCCGGACTCATCGGCCTAGCCGCCTATGGCATCATCGGCCGAATAATAATCGCCATTCTTGGCGCGTGCATTCTTTTGTGGGTGATACGATTGTTCAGAAGATGACGTTTCCCCGCAAAGGCTTTCCATCCAGCAAGGCTCATTGCCTGGCATAGATTGGATTGATTGGCACGGCGGCGCCGCTCTGCACATGTAGGGCGGTGCCGCTCTCTTTTTGTCTGAGCGCACTGTGCGTCTTCGTATCAATTCCACCCACAATCATGGCAAACTGTTTCCAGCGGCGCAGGACCCTGGAGGACGCATGGACAAGCCTAAGCCGACTAATTCAAAATTGCATGGACGCAATTTTGAATTAAAAATGGAATCAGAGGGAGGCGATTAAAGCGGGGAGGTGGCCCCGTTCAGGGGTATGTCCACTTTTCAGCAACCAGCCATCAATCAAACTCTCCCCCATAATAATTTTTTCGTTTGCCCCCTCTCTGAATTATGCTATGATTTCCATTGGTGTCACTCAAGATGCCAGAAAGACAAGATGCTAAACCATTCAGAGATCAGCGCACGATGCCAGATCAGGCCCTTCTCGGTCTTTCAGGATTCCTATGCTCGTAACACCCTGTTTTCCACTGCCCTCAAACTTGACATAATTCGGGGGGGGGGGGGTAAATTGCCTATTATCAGCTATTTACAAGCAAAATTTTAATAATCTAGACACAAAAAACTGCAAAAAACCGATAACGGAGCCGCGCCGGGGAGCAAGCCCGGGCGGCTTTTTCATTTGCCATTCAACCAACTTACCAAGGAGCAAACATGAACATCTTCAAAGTGTTCGCCTCCGGCAAAAAGCCCATGTACGAGGAACAGATGACCTCGATATTGGCTTGGCTGCTGCACCCCCAAATGGAGCATGGCCTGGGGCATGAGTTCCTCGGCAGGTTTATAAAATCAATATCCACCGAGTGCCCCAAACTTGCCGAAACAGGCGACAACCTCCGCAACAGGCTTCGCGGTGAGCCAGTGAGCGACTTCGGCATGGAGCTTGAGGATAATGTCCCCGGGGCCTTTGTTGACATGCTGATCTCCATTGACGATTGGAAAATCGGCGTGGAAAACAAGATATATCCCACATCAGCTTCCGACCCGCAGCAACTCAACAGGGAGTATCGCGGCCTCATTGAAAAATACGGCGGCGTTGACAAGGACGGCAATGAGAAGAAGACGGCCTGTGTTCTCATCTTTCTTGTGCCAGCCGATGAATTGGGCGAATTGCACAGCCAAGTAAAGCGCGAATACGATTCATTCGACCGCACGAAAATTCGTCAAGACAAGGACGATTTTGTGAAACTAATGACTTGGCAGCGAAACGAAGTCGGTTACCCGTCCATCATTTCGCTGATCGAGGACATACTGCAAGAGGAGTCCGCAGGAAAGACGGAACCAATAGGCGACTACACGCGGCATACGCTCAAGGCACTGGCGATGTTCATACGTGGTGGATTTTTAGGGTATGACTACGAGAGGATAAATATCCAAAACGCCTTTTACCCCTATGTTAAAACCGGTGAAATCCTTAAAAAGACAAGCGGAATTGTCGGAATAAAGGGAGGGTTGACAGGGCTTCTCAGACAGAGGGCCGACGACCTAAAGGGCGCCAAATACCAATACAAAGAATCTGACAGACCTCACCACCCATGTTGGATTTCGGTGGATAATTTCAAACAGATTTACAACTGGAGAGTGCTTGGCACCCCGCCCCTAATCAAATGGGACAAGAGAAGGCTGAGCGCCGAAATATTATTCGACATAGTATCAGCCTGCCCGTCGCAATCGCTGTACATCGGCATACAGGGCGGCCTGAACGCGCTTCAGAAAATGGACAGGCAGACAATCCAAAACAGCGCCTGGCAACTGATCTCCGCCGATGAACCTCCCAGCAGCCAATGGATCAGCGGCAATGATTTTCGAGAAACATTGGAAAGGAAAGGCATAAATCTGCTTAGTGCTAAACCCAACCATCCGCCATCAGTCCAATGAAGTCCGCGACACCACACAGCAACCCAAGTCGCCTAACACAAACGGCGCACACCTTTTGGAGGAAAACATGAAAAGACACATTTTGCGCGCTCTCTCGGCGATCCTGCTGCCGGTCGCGTTGCTGATCTCGCCCGCTTGTGACAGGAGTGGCGGCGATGGGTCACAAGCTAGAATAGCCACGACAGGTAAACTCAGTTCATTTTTCATCAAGCCAGACGGCAGTCTCTGGGCGTGGGGAGGCAATAACGATGGTCAGCTAGGTCTCGGCGACACCACATATAGAAATGCCCCTGTTCAGGTGGGTGCAGCAAAGGACTGGAAGGCCGTGTCGGCTGGCAAAAATTATACCATGGCATTGAAGAAAGACGGCAGTCTCTGGGCGTGGGGGCGCAATGAAGACACGATAAGGGGTGGTGACATTATTGGCGGTTGGCTCGGTCTCGGCGACACAGAGAACCGCAGCGCCCCCGCTCAGGTGGGTACGGCAGTGGACTGGGAGGCCGTATCGGCTGGCGTGGCCTATACGATGGCACTGAAAAAGGACGGCAGTCTCTGGGCGTGGGGTGTCAATAGCTCAATAGAGGGTATTGGCGGCGGTCAGCTCGGTTTCGGCGACATCAAGGATCGCAACGCCCCCGCCCAGGTGGGTACGGCAAAGGACTGGGTGGCCGTGTCGGTTGGTATTTTACATACTGTGGCACTAAAGGCTGACGGCACTCTCTGGGCGTGGGGGCTCAATAGCGCAGTAGAAGGTATTAGCGGCGGTCAGCTCGGTCTCGGCGACACTAAGAACCGCAGCACCCCCGTTCAGGTGGGTTCGGCAAAGGACTGGAAGGCCGTGGCTGCCGGGTTTTATTCGGTGGCGCTGAAGAAGGACGGCAGTCTCTGGGCGTGGGGAGACAATAAATACGGCGAACTCGGCCTCGGCGACACCGAGAATCGCAACGTCCCCACTCAGGTGGGTACGGCGAAAGACTGGGTGGCCGTGTCGGCTAGTGGTTTCCATACTGTGGCGCTAAAGGCGGACGGCAGTCTTTGGGCGTGGGGACTCAATGGAGCTATAATACACGGCGATGACATCATCGGCGATCGGCTCGGTCTCGGCGACACTGAGAACCGCAACACCCCCGCTCAGGTGGGTACGGCAAAGGACTGGGTGGCCGTGTCGGCTGGCATGGCTTATACGGTGGCACTGAAGAAGGACGGCAGTCTCTGGGCGTGGGGACTCAATAAATACGGCGAACTCGGCCTCGGCGACACCGAGGGCCGCAACGCTCCCGTCCAAATCAAGGTACTCTGACATCGGCTTTAAAAAGCGGCGATATTGCTGTTTGACACTTGACAACAAGCCAATTTTCGCCGGAAGCGGAAGTGGGCTGTTAGGTGGCCATAACACAGTCAGTCGCAGCCCCGCTTGATTCAATTCTGGCTTGGCTTTTTCTTTAGGAGGAATCATGTCTTTTTGTTCAAAGTGCGGTACAGAGATCGCGCCCGAAGCCGCTTTTTGCTCAAAATGCGGAGCGGCAATCAACGAGGCGGCGTCACGCCATGCCCAGCGGGGAACAAATGCCGCGAAAAGACCAAGCGATGTTTTGGCGTGGTTCTTGGCTATAGCTCCCCTGCCCATCGTTTTTCTGCCAGACAGATTGCTAAATATAATCGGATGGGCGGTAATACTTTTGGCGCTTATTGATGCCGTGTCACTGGTAAAAAAGAATGGTTACGTTGACACCGAACAGTTGCTGGCAAAAAAGGGGTACAAGCCTGTTTCGCTGCGTTTATGGGCATTTTTCCTTTACCCCGTTTATTTGTTCAAACGCGCGAGGCTGCTTGATCAAAAGCCCATACACTTTATTGTGTGGTGCGTGGCGTTTTCTTTAGCCGTCATTTTGGCTATATTCACAATCAACAGCCATGACCAAGAATTCCAAGCAATCGGGGGCGGCACGCATTATTCCTATCCAATGGAAGTATTGAAAGAAACTGCCGAGGACTCAACAGCACACTCAATGTCAACAATCAGCGTAGCGGACATGGAGGAAGTCCTGACCGAATACAAAGCTAACGCAGACAAGGCACAGGCCAAGTTCGGAGGCAAGCGCTTTAGGTTTACAGGAAATGTTGTTCAGCTGAAATCATCGCCCAACGGCAATATCCAGGCAATCGTGATTGACCTTAGAGAAAACCTAGAGTCTGAGCTGATGTTTGGCAGTTTTGTGGCAATCTTCGATGCTTCGGCAAAAAAGACCCTTACAGAAGGCAAAGGCTTGGCTGACGAGCGGGATGGACTCTTTCAAATAACTTTTGATGGCACGATAACAATGGGCAAAGTTGAGGAAGTTGAATATGAATATGAAGATAAAGATAATAATAGCGTGCGTCTAGCAATAGTTGTGGTTGCCGACTGCAAACTTGTGACAGAACCATCGAAATGAAACAGATGTGTTTGTCGCCTGAGTTCAAGATAACCCAAATAATAAGGCGGCAACGCGTGAAAGCCAGTCAACCCGGCAATTGTCGGCTGTTGAAGCCCCTCATCTTCGCCCCCTTGCTCCTTGCCCTCTGCTGCCATGCGCCGCAGGTGCGGACGGACGCTGAAGGGCATGTCAAGGTCTATTTCACCCCAGGCGACAGCCCGACAGCCGCAATCGTAGAAACACTGAACAACGCAAAAGAGAGCGTCCACGTCCAGGCGTACAGCTTTACCTCGGCCCCCATCGCCGCCGCGCTGAAACGCGCACACGACAGGGGCGTGACTGTGATGGTCATACTCGACAAGAGTCAGAAATCTGATTCCAATTCCAAATTGCATGGACGCAATTTTGAATTAAAAATGGAATGAGAAATACACCAGCGCGACATTCCTGACCCGCGCTAGCATACCAGTCTGGATAGACAGCAGACACGCCATCGCGCACAACAAAGTGATGATCGTGGATAGAGCCATTGTCATCACTGGCTCATTCAACTTCACACTGGGCGCGGAATAGCGCAACGCAGAGAACCTGCTAATCATCGCCGATAGGCGCATCGCCAACCAATACATTGCCAACTGGGAGAAGTGCAAGGGACACTCGGACGCGGACGGTAGCCTATGGGCATTTAGGAGTAATACTTTCGGCGAGTTCGGCATTGGCACTGGTGGCTACGGGACAAACAAAAACACCCCCGTCCAAGTAAAGTGACACCGGTCGAGTACTACCTGTTTCGAGTTACAAGCTAAAAGAAAAAAGCGTTGTGCCATGCTGGTTTGCGCTTGGCATTAATTGCAACAGCAATCGTAAACGGTATAACAAGCGTGGGTCTGAACAAATTGACAATAGGCATGACAGTGGGTTGTTGCCCGCAGAAATTCAGCCCTGCAACACAAAAACAAAGAATATGGCAGTCCAACCACGAAAATTCCAGATGCCATAACGAGCAAATCGCATTCGTGTTATAATCTATTCATTTTTAGCAAAAATCACTGACAAATTGTACCAAAATAATGACAAAATACGACAATGACATGACAAAATGTGACAACTCATGACAAAAACAGGGAAAAATTGCACTGGTTTTTGTGCAGATTTCCTCAAAAATGAATTATTCATTTACATGCAGCCCAACTGGCCATTGCCCTTAGCAACACGCCACAAACTCCTTTATCGCCGCCAAGGCCCGCTCCCGCATCAAGGCCCGCTTGACTGCCTTCTTGCTTTTCGCGCCATTCTTTTTGTTTGGAGATTGAGCATCAAAAGTGTCTTCGGGAAGCTCGGGCAATAGGCCCATCATGGCATTCATTGGGGCGAAGCCATTTGGCTCGGCGTTGGCCAAGTAGTGCAGCAGCGAGCCCATCATGGTCTGCCTAGGCAATTCCAGCGGCGGCATTTTTTTGATTTTCCTATCCGCCGCTATCGCTGCGGCAAGGCCGGTGGCGGCTGATTCTAGGTACCCCTCCGCGCCGCTGAGTTGCCCAGCAAAGAATAGCCTTGGCACGGCCTTGGCCTCAAGCGTGGCATCCAGTAAGCGTGGGGCGCAGATGTACGTGTTGCGGTGGATGCTTCCGTACCTAGCAAAGATGGCATTCTCTAGGCCAGGGATGAGCCTCAGCACTTGGGCCTGCGCTCCTTGGGCCATCCTCGTCTGAAAGCCGACCATGTTAAACATATCCGCCGCAACAGAGTCTTGGCGCAGTTGCACAGCCGCGTATGGCCATCTGCCAGTCCTTGGGTCTGTGAGCCCCACTGGCTTCATCGGGCCATAACGCAGTGTGTCCCGCCCGCGCTCTGCCATCACTTCAATTGGTAAACAGCTTTCAAAAAAACGTGCGTCAAAATCGTGCAGACGCGCCTGTGGAGCGGCCAGCATGGCATCCAGCAAGTGTTCATATTGTCCCTTGTCCAAGGGGCAGTTGAGGAAGTCGGGCGGCCCCTTGCCGTACCTGGAGGCGGGGAATGCGATGGACATGTCTATGGAATCCCTCTCCACGATAGGCGCGATGGCATCGTAAAAATAGAAGCAGGATTCATCGAATGTGCTAGAAATCCACTCGGCGAGCGGCCCAGCGGTCAGCGGGCCAGACGCCAAAATAGTTGGCATGCTGTCGTACAATGTGGTAAGCGGAGGTTTTTCCGCCAGTTTCGTCTTCCAGATGATGTTGCCATTTCCCCTCAGTTTTTCGGTCACCAATTTTGCAAACAGAGCGCGGTCAACTGCCAGCGACTGACCCGCTGGCACGGCTGTCTCCCGCGCTGAAGCCAATATCAGTGACCCCAAGAGTTCCATCTCCGCCTTTAGTATCCCTGTTGCGCTCAATGGGTCGTCGCTCTTGAATGAATTGGAGCAGACCATCTCCGCCGCATAGCCAGTTTGGTGTGCGGGCGTCTGCGCCTCTGGCCTCATTTCCACCAGCAGCACCTTGTGTCCGCGAATGGCGAGCTGCCAGGCCGCCTCCGAACCCGCAAGCCCCGCCCCGATGACGCAAACGTCTGGTTCCATACCCAATCTAGTGTTACACGATAGAGCTTCTTGCAAAACCATCTTCGCGCTCATCGGAGCAATCCCCCAAGCATCCGCCCGAATATAGAAGCAGTGAGCGAGGCGAGTATCCTAGGGGTCTGGGGATTCATTCAGGGCGGCCTCGCATGCGAGGCCGCCCTGAATGAATCCCCAGTTAGCATCCTGGAGGCTTTTCCAAGCTCCGGCGAGGGATGCCAAGGCCGCAAGGATGCTCTTCCCGAGCTTAAGCGGCGAATGACCTCGCCGCGTGTCTAATCGGCGCATTTGGATTGTCAAATCGGGTCCTATTGTAAATGACCATATAGGAGCGGATGGACTCTATGCTGGGGTGCCTGAATGCCGCCATACCAGACTTCCTTAAGAGCCTCTGCCGATGCAGCTATTTGTAATATTAAAAATAGGACCGATATCATTCAGGCCAACCTAGAGCATTTTAACTTTGAAGTGACAGATTTTTGTGTTACACTTTTTGCCATGAGAATAGCATCCGAAGAGATCAGGACATTGGCAGTGGAAGCGTACGAATCAGGCACAGCGGACAGGGAGCTTCTCGCGAAGATATTCCGCTGCAGCGTGAGCAGCCTTGGCAGGTG
>Ga0268262_10005373_pt1 | contig 12736 bp, 10 predicted proteins | sample TergutNc150P3_FD_190354 | JGI IMG/M metagenome (GOLD analysis project Ga0268262, IMG submission 190354) | Nasutitermes corniger P3 segment gut microbial community from laboratory colony in Florida, USA - Nc150 P3 (SPAdes) (version 2) | ecosystem: Host-associated > Arthropoda: Insects >... | reverse complement strand
CCCCCCCCAATCAATGTAAGTAATACACTTTTTCCACATAATATTTTTATTATCTCTGTAAAAACGCCGTCCGCTTTTGGGAACGGCTTTTTAAATACACATCAAACAAGAAGGAGTATTTTATGAAAAAGATTTTCAAATTAATCGGGACTATCGTTTTTGTAGCGGTATTCACCCTCTCATCGGCAACTTGTTTTGGTCAAAGTGGTACATCAAAACTAGTTGGTAAATGGGTTGAAGAAACAAAACAAGAACAGGATGAGTATTCTTCTTTTGAATTTTTCAAAGATGGATCAGGGACACTAACATACCTTTCCAAAAGAACATCAGATAGCATGTCACATAAATTTACATGGATAGCAACAGAAAATGGAAACCTAACTATAACTGTGAGTTCTCCTTTTGGTTATGATTCTGATGATTCTCGTTTTAAAATGAATTGTGAGTACAAAATTTCGGCTTCAATACTTACCCTTACATTCGACGGGGAGGAGATAAGGTTAAAAAGAAAATAGAGATTCCGTAAGTTACCACAGCCGTAACTCAGCCCTAAAAGCCGTTTGCCCGCTTTCTTTTTTGCGCTCCTCAAAAGCGAAGGCGTTATTTTCAAATGTTTCTTTAAACATCCTAATTTCTCTGTTATATTGATGTTCTCTCAAATATACTGTTAAAATAAACTATGGTACAGTCCACCAGCATAAAGCTGTTTCAAGATAGGAACATTCGCACCATTTGGGACGAAGAACAGGAAAAATGGTATTTCTCAATAATTGATGTAATCGCTGTTTTAACTGACAGTGATAATCCCCGCAAATATTGGAGTGTTCTTAAAACAAGACTGAAAAGTGAAGGCAGTCAACTGGCTACAAATTGTAGCCAGTTGAAAATGCCCGGAGCTGACGGCAAAATGCGTGAAACTGACGTAGCGGACGCAGAACAAATCCTACGTCTTGTTCAATCTGTCCCCAGTAAAAAAGCCGAACCATTTAAGTTATGGCTTGCCAAAGTAGGGAATGATCGGATAGATGAAATGGCAGACCCGGAACTTGCAATAAATAGAGCTTTGGACTTTTACGCAAAAAAAGGTTATTCATTAGACTGGATAAACCAACGCCTTAAAACAATAGAAGTTCGTAAACTCTTAACTGATGAATGGGATAAAGGCGGAATTAAAAAAGGCATGGAATACGCTTTATTGACAGATGAGATATATTCCGGTTGGGCTGGATTAAATGCCCGTAGTTATAAAAAGTTGAAAGGGCTGCAAAAAGAAAATTTGCGTGATAATATGTCAAACTTGGAACTGGTACTGAATATGTTGGCAGAAGTATCGACAACAGAAATATCCAAAAAGGAATCCCCCAAAGGGCTTAATGAAAATATAAAAGTAGCCAGAAAAGGAGCGGCAGTTGCCGGAAACGCCCGCCGTGAAATTGAAGAAAAAACCGGCAAATCAGCTATCACTGGCAAAAACGCCAAAGACTTAAAACTTATAGGAAAAAAATAATATGGAGATAACAAAATAACCGCTAAAATTAAACCAGTAGAGCTAACTGTCCTCTCAGAAAAAACTGCGACATTATCTTACCACAGCCGTAACTCAGCCCTAAAAGCCGTTTGCCCGCTTTCTTTTTTCCGCCCCTCAAAAGCGAAGGCGTTATTTTCCCCCGAAATAGGCGCGGATAATAACTCAGCGGTTTCACCTAACATTATTTCATTCATGTAATTTATATCAATACGGAGCTTATCCGCTTTTTCTAAAATTTGCGGGTCAAGGGTATCCTCTATCCATTGGATATAGCGGACATTATTAACATGCCCGTTAAAATCAACATCGGTGTAGAGAGCTTTTCTTTCCGCCGCTTTTTGAAGATCTTTGCGCTCCTCAAGAGAGGCGGTTCCGTTGTCTTCCGGGGCAAGAGCGTTAATTCCCTCATTTTGCGGAATGTTTTCCATTACGGATTGAGGTCTTAACGGGCGGCGTTTTTCCATGTCTACGACTAGCCACGCGCTTTGCGCCGCGACAATCGCGGTATCATTTTTATCCCGAATATCGAAATTACGCATGGCAAATAATTTTTCCCAGCCGCGGGGCCAGGTTCTGGTTGTGATGGTTTCGCAGTATTTGGGACGGCTTTTCACCAATACGGACATTCGCGAAAGAATCCAAACCTGACCCGTTCTTGCCATGTCCTCGCGCCCTACGCCCAGATTTTCAGCGTGGCATATAGCCATATCCTGAAATATCCGGAATACGCCGTCCAGAGTAAGCCTGTCGGATCTGTCTATTTCGCCGAAACGTACGGGAACAGTCTCCTGCCAAATATCAACAATTCCATTCCCCTTGGGATTTGCCGGATCACAATTCATTTTTCAACCTTTTTAAGGATTTTACACAAAAAATAGGGGTTTTTCAACCTGCGCCCAATGTCTGAATTTTGCAAATAAAACCAAACTATGTTACAATTCTCTTTGATGTATACTAGGGAAATACTGCCTCCAATTGCCTCGCCTGTTGAAGACGGAAATCCCATTATCGGGACGTGGAATAAGGCTTTTCAAAGGGTGGATTTACAGGAAATAAGCAAACCTTTCCGTTATCCCCTGCCTCGCTGGGCAAAAGATTTGCGAATAAAGGAATGGCAGAGTTTCAGCGTACAGGATAATTATTTTTTGCTGGATGCCGTCTTTTGCAATGTAAAAATGTACAGAATGGCGCAAGTTTTGCTCTACGACAAGGAAAAAGGGCAAAAATTCATTTTCAGGAAAGTGATTCCCGGCACAGGCTGGCATCTGCCGAAAAGCCTTGCGAATTCTTCCGTGGACAGCCGTTCATTCCGTTTTTTCTTCCGTATCCATAACTGGCTCGACGCCGATACCGTAAAATTAGACATCAATATTAAAACAGACGGGAAACGTCCTCCGCTGACCGCCCACCTTGCCTACGATATGAGCAATCAAAATGTAACGCCGATGGCGGTTTCTTTGGCGTTTGGTAAACCGCGGATAATGTATGCGTATAAAGCCCTTGCCCCTGTCCGCGGCGACATGGTTCTGGCGGGTAAGCGGATAATTTTAAAACAGGACAGTTGTTCCGGGTTTTTTTTCGATTGTAAGGGGTTTTTCCCCTACAGAATGCACACATCTTATTGCAATGCTTCGGGTTTTGACGAAGAAAATAGGCGTTTTGGCTTTCATATTGCCGAAAATCAAACTAGGGATACTAACAAAAATAATGAGAACGCTTTGTGGGTAAACGGGAAATTAACCCCTCTGCCGCCTGTGCGGATTACGGCGACCGAAGGAATTGACGCCGATTGGATAATTCAGGATGTTGAGGGCATGGTCGATTTGACGTTTACTCCGAAGGAACCGGATAATAGCGGCGTAAAATTGATGTTTACAAGAGCCGATTTTAACGTTTTTTTGGGCTATTATAACGGGATGTTAGTCAACTCCGAAGGGGAAAAAATTGCGATTAAAAACCTTTTCGGAGTTGGAGAAAAACTTTATTTACGGGTGTGATTATGGCAAAGAAAAATAACGCGATTTACGCGCCGGGCGAGTTAAGCAAAGTTCGTGATAAATTGGGCGTAACAGACGAAGCCGAAGCAAAACGAATGGCGCTGCTTCTTGGCGGAGAAGTAGGCACTGAGCGTAACCCGGAAGAAGAAAAGAAAAAAAACAGCGACGTTTTCGGCGGAAGGAAACGAAGATCGATCGATCTTGCGCCGGAAGACGAAGAAGATTTAGCGGGTATATCATATAAATCCAAAAAATCTGGTCCGTATCCCGGAGACGATCCTTCGGTTCCGGCAAGACTTAGTTACAGGGAAAGGGTGAAAATAGATCAATACGCCGGGCAGACTAATTTTGAAATAAAAAATTCATTGCAGGTGCTTACGTCGATTTTTTCGTTCTTTAAGGAACCTGTCGATTATGTAAATTATCGTTTTGTTATTATCCGCATGAATGAGTATTACAGTAAAATTGAAAGGCTGGTAAACGCTGCCAGAACTCTGTTTCCAAAAAACAACCAAAAACGTAATAATCAGTTAAAAAGAGCGTCTTTGTTTGTCTATAAAGTTCTTGACGTTATACGCAACTGGGATATTGAGTCTCTTGCGAAAAATATTGCCGAGTTACAAGCGCATCCGCGTACGGTAACAGTTCACGAGTTTCATGAAGTTCTAAGAGGAATATACAAACCGTTATTTATAATTGATGAATTAAATTTGGAAAACATTAAATCCGCCTTTAAATTAATTTATAAGGTGCTGTACATAGAAAGCCCAATGGAAGCAAAAGACAAGTATCAGGAAGTTATACGAAATATAATAGCGTCTGTTTCGGATGTGCGCAGAAATGTCCATTTTGGCATGTATCCGCTGATAATGAAGTTAATTTCCGATAGATTTATTCCCTATGAGCGCTTTTTTGTTGAAAGACGAAGGCGCTATATGGCTTTTCTTGACGTTAAAGAAACGGAACAATTAAACGCGGTGGATTTAAGCCCGCAGCAAATTGAAAGCATAGACGTTGACGCTCTTCAAAAAAATATTAATGAAGAAGGAGCCGGCGGCGAAGAAGGAATAACCGGCGAGAGCGGCGAACCGCAACAGGAAGACGGAAAAGAAAAACCCGACGACCCAAAAACCGCCGCGTTAAAGGCAAAACAAGAAGCCGAAAGAGCGGAACGCAAATCCATGGAGCAGGGAAAATCGGCGCTGGAAGTCCTTTTTCCGAAAGCAGGCTGGGATAAACTGGAAGAATATCCTGATTTTTATCCGTATTTTGCCAACGTATACAACCTGAAACACGGTTATGAATTAATTTCACCTACCGACCCGCTTCAATATATTTCCGTCTTACTGCATATACTGGATGATCTTTTTATCGGAATGCGTTATGTGAACTTCGGTACGATTACGGGACCGGACGGTTCGACTTTAAAAGTCGGCGAAGAACTTACCGAAATTATTAACAACTGGCGCGGGTACATAGAAGACAGTTTTTCCAGAGACTATCTTCCGCGCCTGACTGAATATTGCCGTATGCTGGAAAATTCAAAAGAATCCAGAATAACGCCTTACGGAAGAAAAAATTTAAACGAACTGCATTGGATAAAAAGACTTTATTTCCTTCCGTATTACAAATTTGAATCCGTGGGACCTCCCCCGTTTCCAAAAAGCGAGATTGTTCCCATTTACAGCGAAGTAAGAAGGCTGCGCAAATATCTTACGGCGGTCGCTCTCGGTATTGAGCAGGGTATGCGCGCCGGCGGAGCTAAGGCAAAAGCCGTATGCAGGGGAATTAATAATCCGTGGGAAGCGTATAATTTTCAGGTTCCGAATCCGATATCAACGCGCCTTGATATAATGTTACCGCCCGAAAGGAGAATAAACGCCACATTAATTTTCTTTTCGTTATCCGCGGTTACGCTTTTAGATTATATCGTTAATAACGAAAACAGTTGGGTATACAACAACGCCAGACAAGGACCGCTTTTCAGAAGCGTTAAAAACGAAGGAATAGAACCGTTGTTCGGCGTGGATAATAAACTTGATGCTGATAAAATATTTAAGGAATCGTTAAAGAAACAGCCAAACGCTTAAATCTTTAACATCTGCACATTTACTCCAAGAGCTTTGGCGGCTTCTTCGGCTTTTTTTACACCCGCGATTATTACAGGCGGCGATGCGAGTCTTGAACTGAAAGAATTAAAAATTGATTCAATGTCGGCGGTTGAAAGGGAGATTAACCGTTCAAGTCTTTTTCTGCGGTAGCTTTCATCGATACCGTAAAGGAATCTGTTAAAGTCGATTAATCCTTTTTCCGCGGCGGTCTGTGGACGTGTTTCTTTCGAGTAACAGCCGATTATTGATTTTACAAGATAGTCTTCCGTGCATTTTCCGTAAGAGTTGTCTTTAAAAATTGATGATATGACATCTAACGAACGCAGAGGATTTGGGTCGCGGTATGTGGCAAAAGTCAGACAGTTATCAAGACTGTTGCTGTTGATGAACGCGCCGTAAGCGCCGCCCTTCATGCGGATAACTTCCCACAACGCCCCGGTGCTCAACTGATGAGACAAAACAATCTCCGCAGTTTGTTCCGGCGTGTCATAAGGCGCGGCGTTTAACGTCAACGCCGCAAAGCCCACTTGCAGGGAGCGTGAAGCAAAAACTTCAGGCGCCGGCGTTTTGCCGCTTATCTCCGCGGAGAGGCGGGGCGTAGGCGCGCCAAAGCGGCTGAATCTCTGCGCTGTTTCAGCAACTGCGGAATTAACGGCGGTTCCCGTTATATTTACAATAACCCCCGCCTTAACAATTTTTTCCCGAATGTATTGCAGTTTTTTAATTATTTCCCCAATATCGTACTTTGCAAGCTGATTAACAAATTCAATCTGCGAAATGCCTGAATATTTTTCTTCCACGCCTTTTGAACGCGAGTTAAATCGGCATGTTCTGCTTGAAGAATAAATATGCCCCATTGGCGCAAGACTGGAGTCAATTTCATTTTTCATTTCCAAAACAAGATCGTTTATTCTCCTGCGGTCTGTAAAATCAGCGTCGCAGATTACACGCATTGCAAGATCAACGGAAGGCACTATTTTTTCATCAAGGCATTTTAACCGCAGGAACAGCCAATCGCGCCCCGATAAATCGAAACTGCCCGAAGCGGTTTGCAAAAAGGGCGGAGTATTTTTTACAGCCGTCGCGGTGTGAAGAACCGCGTTAAAGCCGCCGACTGTGCGGGCAAGCAAACTCGACACTTCTCCGTAGTCCATGCCGGGAAGCCCTACGGAAGTAATCGCTCTGGAAAAAAACGGCAGCCATGAATAATCTTCGGGAGGGAAAACATCTACGGGGAAAGCGAAATCCAGATATGTAATGCCGTTTGTGTAAAGTTCATGACACAGAGCGGGAACGCCTTTTAAATCTTCCTGACGGCGCGGAATAATATCGTCGTAAACGGCAAGATCGTTACGCAAAAGATGAGGGATTGCCGCAAGCGCCGCAGGACTGTCCGCCTCGCTCTGTATTTTTTCCAGTTCTTTTGATTTATCAATTATTTGCTGTTGTTCTTCTTTGCTTAATTTTTTTTGAGTGTTTTTTAATTCTTTTACAAGCTCTTTTTCCTGCTTTAACAAAAAGTCGTCTTTTGGTTCAAGAATGACAAGGGCTCGGTGCGGGTTATCAAGATAATATTTTTGGATTAAAGATTCAAAATATTTTTTATCGCGCGAAAGGTTTTCTTTTATTTTCGTTAGCTGACAAGAAATTAACAGCCCTTCCCACGGTTTACAGCCATGCAGCCACGCGCGCAAAGAGCGGCGCATCCAAACAAGCGAGAACGGTCCGCCGGAGCGGCGAATTTCCCGCTGGGAAAATTCAAGCGCCAAAAGAGCGGCTTCTATTTCTTCCGGCGGAATGCCTTCGGTCGCAAGCCTACGCAGTTCCCCCATTATCAATTTTTCTATCGCTTCGCTTTTTTGTTTTATATTTCCCTTAACGCCCCTTAATCCCGCTACAAATAAAACTTCCCGTATCTCGCTTTCCAGTCCCGATACCGGAGTAATATCTTCTCCAAGACCGGACTCAATTAACGCCCTTGTAAGCGGAGAGCCGTCGTGTCCCAAAAGAATTTCCGTAAGCGCCGCCAGCGCGAGACCTTCGTAAATATCGGTAACGTCGGAACAAAGCCACGATAGAAAAATTGTCGATTTGCGTTCGCTTCCGGCGGGGCAGGGAACATGGAATTTTTTTGGTTCTTTCCAGCGTTGTGTTTTAACGATGGGAGCGCAGGCTTTACCGCCTTCCAATTTGGAGAAAAATTCGTCGTTTAAAAACGCAAGCTGTTTTTCTGTGGGAATATTTCCCGCAAGAAAAATTTTGCAGTTAGCGGGTGAATAACGGCTACGGTGAAATTCTTTTAAACCTTCCAATGTTAATTGCGGAATTGCCTGCGGGTCGCCGCCCGATTCAAAATCGTAGGGAGTATTCGGCATAATCGCTTTAACAGACCAATGACCCGCGTAAGTATCAAGCGATGAATAAGCGCCTTTCATTTCGTTGTAGACGACGCCTGTGATGGAAAGTTTTCCGTTCTGGTACTCCATTCTGTGTCCTTCCTGCATGAATGTCCATTCGGGAAGCAGAGGACGGAAAACCGATTCGCCGTATACCGACATAAGATTAAAATAGTCATGCTCGTTAGTTGAGCTTGCGGGATAAATTGTTTTATCCGGGAAAGTAATCGCGTTTAAAAATGTTTGCAGGCTTCCCTGCGCAAGAACAATAAACGCGTCTTTCAGCGGATAACGCTCGGAGCCGCAGAGTACGGAATGTTCCAAAATGTGCGCCGCGCCTGTGTTGTCTTCGGGAAATGTGGCGAAAGAAAAAGAAAATAAATTTTCTATATCGTCATTTAACACATGAAAAACTTCCACGCCTGTTTTTTCATGTTTAGCCCAAATGCCCTGCGCGTTAAGTTCTTCAAGATCAACTATGTCAAGAATTACAAAACCGCTGTTTAATTTTTGACCTTTTTCCAATGTTGTTTTGTTCATACAACTACGTCCTCGTCACTGTAAAGTAAAATTTCTCCGTTCTCGCGGGCAAATCTAAACCATGTAAGAAATTCTTTGGCTACTGAATCGCAATCGCGTTTCGGAACCGCGCCTAAAACTTCGCTTTCCTCGCGGATTACTTTTCTGCGTCCCGCCGAAACACAGGACATTATTTTTTCATAGAATTCATTTCCCCTGCCTTTTAATAAAACGGCAATGTCATGATCCGTCATCGTGGATAATTTATCCTGAATGGGGCGATCAACCGCGAGTAAAACATCGTCAAGCGTGTAAAGTTTTTCTTTTAAATTTTGTCCGATTAACGGGTCATTTTTTTCTATCTCATTTATTAATTTGTCGCCGAAAGAATAATCCCCTTGCTTTAGAATCGCCGCCAGAGTTTGCATACCGTCAATTTTTATGTCATCGGAAACGACGCTTACGTTCCTGATTTTTTCTTTCATCGCGGCGGATACTTGTTCAAGTACTTCGGGAGCGACTTCGCTCTGATGCGCTATCCGTTTTAAAATTAAAGCTTTGCGGTGCGGCGGAAGCCTGCTCAGTGTTTCTGCGGAAAGTTTAGCGGTCATTCTGGAAAGTAAAAGCGCCGCGATTTGATCCGTCTCGTCTTTTAAAAGCGTTACAAGCTGTTCCGCGGAATACTCTTCCAAAAAGCCGAAAAGATTTTCCTTCGATTTTGGAATCGCCCTGTTAAGGATTTCTTCTCCTTCATCGGGACCTTTCGCCGCGTAAAGAATACGGCGCGCTGTTTCTATTCCGCCGCGCGAAGAACCGTAATAATTAAATGGTTTGGAAGACAGGGAATAAAATTCCTCAAGTATTTTGTCTTTTTCTTCCGGCTTAATAACATTAACTAAAGCGATTTCTTTTGATATCTCGCTGATCTGTTCCGGATCAAGTTCCGATAAAATTTCCGCCGCTTGTTCGCTGCCGATTAAAATAAGAAATTTCGCAACCCGTCTGTACTTTGAATCCTGCGAAGGCTCTCCTTTGGGAGTAGGAACAGGAAGTTTTGGTTTTTCTGTTTCTTTATAAAAAACTACGGGAGGATCTTTTGGAGGGCGTTTGGCGGGAATATTCGCGCCGTTATTCGCGCCGTTGCTTGCTGCGCCGCTGCTTGCGCCGCCGCCTGAAGACGGCAGGTTCATGGTTTGTTTGTACATATCGACGCCGTGTCGTACTATATTCCCCATAATCAGGAATTATATTATAATAAATGAACAATTAATAGATGGATATTAACAAATGAAAAAAATATTTAAATTATTTACCATAATGTTTATTTTTACCTCTTGTAATATTTTTTCATTTGGCAAAAAACAGGTTGAAGAGGAACCTATTCCCGAAGAGCCGGTTATTATAAAGCCTACAAGAGCGGAACTGGTAATGAAAGCGCTATTTGACGCTTACCGCGAACAAATTGATAGAGTGGAATTCCAAAACGACGACTGGACTCTCCTGATGAAGGACAAATGGTATTATTATGCCGGCGGAAGAATATTGCCTGAAAATCAGCTGGAAAACTCGGCAATGTACAGACCGTATCAATTTTATCAATATCCCGCGGAACTGCCGCCGTTGACGGAACGTACCCCGCAGGATGTAGAAAGATTTAGAAATTGGACAAGTCAAAGAAGTCAAAATACGCTTAAACGATCCGGTTTTTTTATTGATGAGCTTATGTCCGCTTCTACCCGCGCGGAAACGGAACGCCAGCTTGTAAGCATAAAATTTTTTGGAAAGACTACAAGGGTTCATAAGACGATTAAGCAAAAACTTGCGCTTATAGAAGATGATATTAAAACTTTAGCAAAGACTGATGATACAGTTCAAAAATGGGTAAACAACCTCGGTTCAATGGAAGGGTACGGTTGGAGAAATATAGCAAATACTCAATCGCGATCATATCACTCATACGGGCTTGCGGTTGATTTACTTCCAAAATCGTTAGGCGGCAAACAAACATACTGGCTATGGACATCTCACTACAGAAACGACTGGTGGAATGTTTCGTATAACGAAAGGTATCATCCGCCGGACGCTGTGATAAAAATTTTTGAGTCCTATGGTTTTGTCTGGGGCGGCAAGTGGGTGATGTTCGATACAATGCATTTTGAATACCGCCCCGAAGTTTTTTACCTAATCGGAATGCCGCCGAAATAATACGTTAAGGTAATCAAATGAAAAAGAAAATAAAGTTATTTATTATAATATTGATATTTTCCGCCAATAGTTTATTTCCTTCCGGAAATAAAGATATAGAACCTGAGTATACACTTGAAGAACTTGATCCTACGTTAATAACAGATTCGGAACTTGTAATGAAAGCTTTATACGGAGCTTTTAATGAAAAAATTGATAAAGTGGAATTCCGAAAAGGCGACTGGGCTGTTCTGATGAAAGGCGTTTGGTATTATTATTCCAGAGGAAGATTGCTGCCTGAAAGAGAATTAAGAAAAGCGGTAAAATACAGACCGTATCAATTTTATAAGTATCCTGCGGAATTGCCGCCGCAGACGGAGGCGACTCCCGAAGAAATAGAAATGTATCTTAGCTGGACAAACCCAACAGGCGCAAATATACTTAATCGTTCCGGTTATTTTCTTGGCGTGCTTTGGAAAGCGTCTACGCGCAAGGAAACGGAAAAACAAATTGTAGATATAACTTTTTTTGGGAAAACTACAAGGGTTCACAAAGGAATTCAGCAAAAACTTGCGATTATAGAAGAACAAATACAAGACGCCGCAAAAACCGATAATACAATTCAAGCATGGATAGACAATCTTGATTCTCCGGGAGGGTATTATTGGCGGGCTATTGCAAAAACTAAATCGCGATCATATCACTCTTACGGACTTGCCATTGATTTGCTTCCAAAATCGTTAGACGGCAAACAATCGTATTGGTTGTGGGCTTCTCAAAAGAGAAGCGACTGGTGGAATGTTTCGTATAACGAGAGATACCACCCGCCTGAGACGGTAATAAAAATTTTTGAGTCTTATGGTTTTGTCTGGGGCGGCAAGTGGGTGATGTTCGATACAATGCATTTTGAATATCGTCCCGAAGTATTTATTCTAAATGGATTACCGCTGAAAGAAAAATAATACTCTACGAGAAAGGTTTTTAAACCTTTCTCGTATTTATCGTAATTTTATCATAATCTCACAGCGACAAATAATACACCCTGTGTTATTTGTTAATTATTGATAATAAATGAAAATAGAGTAATGGCAAAGAAAAACGAAATTGATGAAAAATATGTTTTTAAGTTGATAAGCAGTAACATAAAACGCCTTCGCTCTCTTAATAATATGTCGCAGTTAACCCTCGCTCTCAATACAGGGCTTACTCATAATTTTATTAATGACATTGAAAACTGCAAAAAAGGAGTCTCCGCGAAAACGCTGGCAAAACTTTCAATGGCGTTAAACGCGGAACCGTATCAATTTTTCCTCCCCGATGGTATGGCAAATAACGAGATTATAAGTTATGTGAAAGATTTTAACGACTCTTTACAAAAAGTTGTAAGCGAGTTAACGCATCAATACCTAAGCGGCGATAAAAAATAATTTTATATTACGATTTAAATTCCCTGTCCAATGAGGGCTTTGAATTCTTTTTCATCAAGGGTCTCTTTTTCCAGCAGAGCGGCGGAAACATTGTCCAGTACCGTGCGCTGTTCTTCAAGAATTTTCTTCGCTTTGGCGTATTCGCCGTCGATAATACGGGCGATTTCTTCATCTACATACTGCTGTGTGCTTTCCGCGTATTCGCGCTGGAAAGACGGCTCTTGCCGCTCCTGCCCTGTCATGCTCATGCCGCGCGATGTCAGCGCGACGTGGCGGAAACGGTCGCTCATTCCGTAATCGGTAATCATTTTGCGGGCTATGTCTGTAGCCTTGGTTAAATCGTTAGCCGCGCCTGTGGAATATTCGCCGGAAATCATTTCTTCGGCGATACGCCCGCCGAGAAGGATATCTATCCTTCCCAAAAGATCGGACTTGGTTACCGTATAACGGTCTTCAAGCGGAAGCTGCAAGGTGTAACCCAAGGCAAAACCGCGCGGAATAATCGAAATTTTCTGCACAGGGTCGGCGTTAGGTGTAAGGGCGGCAATTATCGCGTGTCCCGCTTCGTGATAGG
>Ga0268262_10005372_pt1 | contig 12739 bp, 11 predicted proteins | sample TergutNc150P3_FD_190354 | JGI IMG/M metagenome (GOLD analysis project Ga0268262, IMG submission 190354) | Nasutitermes corniger P3 segment gut microbial community from laboratory colony in Florida, USA - Nc150 P3 (SPAdes) (version 2) | ecosystem: Host-associated > Arthropoda: Insects >... | reverse complement strand
GCGTCAATAAATGTTACGTTGACTTCTTTTGCGCCCGTTGGCTTTATTTCTAAAGAAAAATCAATACGGTAATCGTTTTGCTTGTTATTTAATTCAATAACCGCGACGCTTGTATAAAGCATTCTGTAGTAAATGGGGACATCCTTTCTGATCATGTCTTTTAATGTTACAATCTTCATCCTTTTATCCTTTTTATTATTTTACTCCTGGGAATATTCATATACAAATGAATTAATTACATTCATTGATTTTTGGGTTAATTTAAGGAATTTCATGTGAATAATGGTATTTCCACCCGTCCTATTTGTCCTTAAAACCTGTCCTAAAGCCGCCAAGTTTATTTCGCTTAATATAAATTCAACTTTAAACCTTGCTCCAACCTGTATTGGATTCAGCGCTTTTATTGAACAGCCCCCTACTGAAATATCGGCGATAGTTCCCTGTAACTTTCTTTTGTCGGCTATTAGGCGCTGCTTTTTGCCGCTGCCTTCAACAATTACAAGGTACATTGAACAGGCGATAGCCACCTGTTTTCTGCGGAAACGCCGTTGTGAAAGAAACCGTAATTGGTTAGAATGGGCAATCTGCATTGTAGGATGCCCTTGTCTGGTCGTGTAGCCAATAACCCTGGTTTCAAATGAAAACCCTTTGTTGCTTTTATCAAAAAATAATACGTTTAACTTTGTGCCTTTTTGAAGTTTTATCTGGCTTCCAAGCACGTTCTTTGGCGCTTCTACGTCGATATTTTCGCCTTTTGTAGAAATTACAGGGACTTCCATTTTGTCTTTGTTTGCCACAATAGTAAATTTTGTATCGTCCTTTATTTGGCGGGTGGAAGTTAAACCTTCCAACACGTTGTTTTCGATGACGTTTCTTGTTGAAAAAAGAACCCCAAGCTTATGTTGCGCATCGCTATCATTGCGTGAGTGCTCCAAAGCCCTGTAAGCGCGCCTGAAATGCCTGTCTAAAAGAGCGGGGGTTATTATGGATCTTTGCGGATCTGCCACCTGATCTGTTTTAAAGACAAAATCAAGCATTTTTGTCTGTTCATGATCAAGGCCAAGATTATTTGCAATGCGGTGAAACGTAAAAATTGAAAAAATGCCCATTCCCGAACCACCGGATGGTGAAGCTCCGGAACTTTTCTTGTTTTTACCTCCGCCTTTTTTTGAATTTACAATTATTAGTACGCCTACAATTACGACTAGGACGACAATTAAGATTATTATATCTTTGGGAGACGTTTTTGCCTTTGAGCCAAAATTAAAATCGGACGCTGATACCAATGGATAAAGTATAAAGATAATGCCTGTCATTTTTCACCCTGCGCCTGTGCCGCTTCCCGGCAGTTATCTAAAATAGCGAAGTATAATTCCTTTAATTTTGGAGACGCCTCATATTCAGCCAAGTCCCCAATAATTATTGTATCATGTTTTTCGTATGCTTCCAACAGTTCTGTTAGGATATTTTTGAAATTACTAAAATCCAAAGCGATTTTCTTCGCCTTTTCCATCTGTAATAGATAACCTTGAATGTTTAATTGGTAAAATATTCGTATTATTTTTTCCGTTATGGAGGAGAAAATTTCAATTGTTTTAGCCGCAAGTAAATCTTTTCCGGTTTGAATATTCAGGGGAAGTTCTATAAGTTTATCGCAAATTTCATTTAAAATTGGTTCGATGTTTTCCAGCTCTTTTACGGGTTCGGTTACTTCCCTTTGTATTTCTTCCGTTATTGAACGCAAGACGGGAATGGATATACTGCCTCCTGAAAATGTATCCGTAAAATACGAGTAAAGCTCCGGCATTTCCTCGGATATATACTGGGCCTGACCGCTTTCTTTCCAGTTGGCAAAGAACTTTGCTTTTTCATCAAAGTCAAGTTTTTCGAATTCGTCAATATCACGATTTAAGTTTATTATGCAGGCCGTGGTCAATTCCGAAATTGAATTAGTGCTAACTTCAATACATTTTATCGTATTAATGTCTCTTTTGAATATTTCCTCCACCATTGAGGCGTTTACGTCCTGACCGTCAACTGACAATTCGCTCATACGGTGTCCTGAATTGGAAAGCCATTGTTCAAGACCGGCGACAATCTCTATTAATGTTTTTTCATTGTTAAGCGTATAGTCCAGCGGCTCGCCATTAATTTTTATTATCATTACCTGCCGCCCCGGTTTTGCTGGCTAAAATTGTCAAGCGACTTTGACATTTGTTCCATCCGCCCGTAAGCGGATTCCATTCTCGCGTATTGCATTCGCAAATCCTGCTCTTTTGCGGCTAACTGGCGGTCCAGAGTGGCAATGCGTTTCTCATCCTGATTGATGCGCGAGTCAAGCGTGCTGTTTTTAAGGGAAATGATACCGCCAGTTTCAACAAACGGTTTTACAAGGGTGTCCACGTTATAAGCGATGCCCGTATCCGCGATTATTTCGCCTGATGTGTTGCTTGCGAAAAGTTCTTTAATTGCCGGTATTTTAGTCTCCAAAGCCGCGTCAAGGGTTTTTTCGTCAATTTCAAGATAACCTCTTAATTGTGACGGGTTGTATCCCACGCTTCTTGACGCGTTTGAACTGACGCCTATCTGGGATAAAAGTGAAAGTTCACGCTCAAGACTGGTAGGGTAGGGCGCGGTAACCGTCCGCATAAGGTGGTTTTTTAAATTGGTTAAAGTAAGGTCCCCGTTAAAAGCGCCAAGTCTGCTTTGCATCTCTTTTTTTTCATCAGCCGTTAAGTATGTCAATTCATTAATAATCGCTTCATCAGCGGCGGTATTGTATCCTGATCCTGAATAAACGCTTCTTGCGGTCAGCACGTTTATCTCCGCTATAAGGCGGTTGTAATTTCCGACAAAGGAGATAATCGCCTCTTTTACGGCTTCCGTATTACCGGTAATTTTTAATTCAACCGGCTTGCTGGAAGCGCCCCTGACGGTCAATGTAATGCCGGGTATAAGATCGTCAATAACATTGGTTGGGCGGGTAATCTCAATGCCTTCCATTGATAAAACTGCGTCACGCGCCATAGAAACGGCGTTTGACGGTTTTAAGCCGCCTGTTACTGACGGGTCCACTATTTCTATCTTGCCTACCGAAACTTCGCGGTGGGTATTTGTATTTTCAATATTTAAGGATGCGATGGTTCTGCCGCCCGCGACTTCGGCTAAATTATACTGTCTTGAGGTAAATGAATTGGAGTCGCTGATAGCCGGTAATTTTGCGGTACTGCCGTCTGAAAAAACAAGGTTTAAGACCGCCATATCATCGTTGCGCTTAGGGGGCGGCGGGGGGGCGGAGTCAATTTTTGGAGTTCCAGACGGTAAATTTTCAATTGTAATGTCTTTGTATGTTACTGAACCCGTAGGAATATTAGGTCCCGGACCGGGTTGTGGAGTATTTACCGCATCGTCCGCGCTAACCTTAGTTTGAGTTTCAAGCCTCAGCATAAGAAGCGAATCTGAAGTAATAGCGATATTTATGGGGACTGAGGCTGTGGAGAGTGGGGCAACCTGCAAGACTCCGTTGTTAATTGCCACGTTATTGGCGTTTTGTCCCGATTTTTGCACGGTGTTTTCGCTGATGGGAAAGTTTGTCTGCTCCCCGCTTCCGACTTCCATCATGCCGATTTTAGTGGCAAGAGCCGAAGCGTCCTGAGAAAAGACCAATCTGTTTTCAGAGCCTGTTAATTTGGATTCTATTAAAAGTGATGTTGTTCCGCTTTTTACGGTTATAAGGGAAGCGGAAATTTTATTACGCCCCCGGTTATTTATCGTTTCTACAAAATTTTTTAAAGTGCCGCCCCGGTAATTTATGGAAATTTCATCTTTGCCGACTGAAAAGGAATAAGTGCCAGCCTCTATTTTTGTTTTTTCATCAAGGGGTTGGGAAAGAAAACGGTCAGCTTGGGCGGTTTGTTTGACCGTAAATGTGAATGATTGTTCAAGGGCATCCCTTTTCGCGGTAGCCGTTATTACGGATTCATCCGTACTTTGGCCTATTCTTTCGTTAAAAGGATTTTGAAAAGAGTAGAGTAGGCGGGCGCTGTCCCGCAGGGTATTTATACGCCTGCCGACTTCCTGCCAATAGCCTTTTTGGACGCGCAGAGCGTCAATATTACTTTGTGCTCTGTCTCTGGGAATTTTTTCAAGTTTCATCAGGCCGTCAATAACCTGATCAGAATTAAACCTGCTTTTTACACCCGGTATGTAAACATCGGACATAGGCTTGATTTCCCCCCATCAACAGCTTAACCTTTACGGTTATACCATCTCATCAAATAAAAGACCTAAGGCCTCTTTCAGGTTACTGTGCAACCGCTGCAATTCCTCAGGCGGAATTTCCTTAATCACCTTATCGGTCTCTTTATCAATAACCTTGATAATCACCTGATTTGAACCGTGATCAACTACAAATTGCAGTTTTCTGTTAAAAACAAGACCTATTTTCTCCAAATCCGACGTTGTAGAGTTACTAACTTGAGGTTTTGCTTTTTTTTCCGGCTGCGTAAGCGTTTGCCTTGCCGGTTGTTCCTGTTCGTGTACCGGCATTGGCGTGACAGGAATAAATCCCACACTTGCTACGGACATGATATACCTCCATGTAAATTTGTCTGACCATACCCGTTATGCGGATATGGCAGACGCACTTTTTCCGCCAATCCCTGGCAGAAAAAATCGGGCAGTGAAGGCGCGAACTTCACTGTCCTTGTACGAATAAAAAGACGACATCCAGAAGTCTCTTAATCCGTTATTTTTAAATAATCGATACTTACGAAAGCAGCGATAAGACAGATTGACTGCGAAGATTGGCCTGCGCCAACATCGCGGTTCCGCTCTGGTTCAAGATGGTGTCTCTTGTATAGTCAACCATCTTATTAGCCATATTTGTATCCCTAATTCGGGATTCCGCCGCCTGCAAGTTCTCCGCCGCAATGGCTACGCCCTGCGCCGCCATTTCAAAACGGTTTTGATAAGCGCCAAGGTCCGCACGTTGTTTTGATACAATCTTTAATGCGTTGTCAACCGTGCCAATGGCTTGGTTTGCTTCGACCGGGCTGGCAATAGAAAGTTTGCCTTGTGCGCCCTGCGCGTTATTTAAGCCTAAGGCATCGGCGGTCATACTGCCGATAAAAACCTTTGCGCTCTGATCCATGTTCGCGCCAATTTGGAACTGCATGGTCCTTCCTGATGTCGTATCCACTGCAAACGCTCCTGTGAGCATGTTCATGCCGTTAAATTGGGCATGGCTTGCAACGCGGTTTACTTCATCGACTAACTGCGAAACTTCGACTTGAATCTGCATACGATCCTCGTCTGTGTAAATGCCGTTAGCTGATTGAACCGATAATTCCCTGATGCGGTGAAGTACGTCCTGGGTCTCCTGGAGATACCCTTCCGTAGCCTGAATAAAGGAAACGCCGTTTTGGATATTGCGTTCCGCCTGATTCAAACCGCGAATTTGGCTTCTCATTTTTTCGGAAACCGCAAGTCCTGACGCGTCATCCCCCGCTCTGTTGATCCTAATACCGGAGCTTAATTTCTCCATGTTTTTGGTCAACGATTCTTGTGTTACGCCGAGCTGACGATCGGCGAACATGGCGCTCATGTTGTGATTAATAATCATTTTTTACCCTCCATAGTTTGCTTGCCCCGGCTATCCTTTCCGGGACCGTTCCGCGGACGCGGGTTTATGGGAGACGGTTTCGCGCCGCCGCTCCAATAAGCCGCAAACAGAACGAAACGATTTATTAACGATTTTAGGCAAGTATGTATACTTGCCTTTTTGCATATTTAATCAATCGTTTCGAACTGTCCCACGCAAGCCTAACCAAAATGATTGGACTTGGCTGGAAGGTTTTTGTCAAATAACCCTGCTTGGACTTTAAACTCCGTTTAAAATCAAGACTTTAAACTACCTTAAAAAGGGGGGCTGAACCTCTTTCCACGGTTAAGTAGATCCAGTTTCCCCCTATAAGGTAATTTTAACACATTATTGCAATAATGACAAGACCGAAGTTGCCCTTTGATTGGCCTGTGCCAGCATTGCGGTGCCCGATTGATTCAGAATCTGATCTCTGACATAGTCAACCATATATTTGGCCATGTCGGTATCCCTTATTCTGGATTCGGACGCTTGCATGTTTTCCGCGCCTACGTCAAGGCCGCGGACTGCGTGTTCAAGACGGTTTTGATAACCGCCAAGATCCGCCCTTTGTTTGTTGACGAGTTTGAGAGCCGCATCCATAACGCCGATGGTTCTGTTGGCTTCATTCGGGGTTGATAAGGTAATAAAGGAATCGTCCATATTGCGGATTCCAAGACCTTTTGCGGTCATGGTTCCGATAAAGACCTGCTCCCTTTGATCCATATTGGCGCCGATATGGAGCCACATTGACGCTGTGATGACATTATCGCTGACAACGCGGGCAAAACGTCCTGTAAGCATATTCATGCCGTTAAATTGGGCATGGCTTGCAATTCTGTCCACTTCGTCAACAAGCTGTGAAACTTCGACTTGGATGTACATTCTGTCTTCATCGGTGTAGATGCCGTTTGCAGACTGTACCGCCAATTCCCTGATACGTTGAAGTATATCCTCAGTTTCTTGGAGATACCCTTCCGATACCTGGATAAACGAAATGCCGTTCTGGGCATTTGTTGATGCCTGGTTAAGACCGCGAATCTGGCTCCGTAATTTCTCGGAAACCGCCAATCCGGACGCGTCATCGCCCGCACGGTTGATTCGAAGACCCGAGGAGAGTTTCTCCATGTTTTTGGTAAGATAAACTTGCGTTACCTTGAGGGACCTGTCCGCAAACATTGCGCTCAGGTTGTGATTAATGATCATAAGATCCTCCTTGAACTGTTACGAAAGCATCCATGCTCCCGTTAGTTTTAGCCGTTTCCGGCTTAAAACCGCTTAGATTAATGTATTCGGGTGGAATCCGCGGAAACCCCACATCAAATACATCTTTCCAATTTAATTGTCGGCAGTGGGGTATTTATACTTTAGCTAAATTTAAAAATTATTTTGGAAAAACGATTAATGGGCGGCGGTGGCCAGTTTGCTGTAGGGCGCTTCCTTCTGGGAGGCTCATATCCTGTTGTTGTGTATTTAACGGTTTTTCTGTCGGTTTTTCCACTGGTTTTTCAATCGGCTTTTCAGGTGGTTTTATCACAGGTTTTTCTATTACAATCGTAGGTTTAAAAATCGGTTTTTTCTCTATTTTAGGGGTGGATTTCGAGGTTTTTGCGGGGACTTGTTTTTTAGGCGTTTCTTTTGATAAGGGTTTTGAAGTGGATTTAACAGGTAGCTTTTCTGTTTTTTTAACGGTAGGTTTTACAGTCTTTTTTACCGTTATTTTTGATGTTTTTACAGGTTTAGCTTTAACGGCAGTCTTTTTTGATACAGTCTTTTTTACCTGTTTTGTAGGACTTTTTACCGTTTTTTTGGAAACTTCCTTTTTCATAAATAACACCTCTTTTGAGCATTTATACGCTATACATAGAATATAACATAAATTATTAAAATTGTGAACTATTACCGAAGAATTTCACACTCGTTAAATAAACGCACGGCGTAGCCGTGTAGATAAAAAATGCCGCACAACGTAGCACCAATAAACGCCGCTGTTTACAATAAAAGCAAGGCGGCCTTTAGGCTGCCGACAGTGCGCAGAGCACAAAGATACAAAGAACACAAAGAAGGTGGGCTTCTCGAAAAGATAACGGACATAAATCCCCCTTCTTCCTTCGTGATCTTTGTGCCTTTGTGATCTTTGTGTGAAATATTTAGGGTAAAAACTCATAAAACCGCCAACAAACAAATACTTTTCCACCTCCATAATAGCGGTCCTTTGCCGGTTCGCAATCTGAGTGCTTCTTCAATAGCTGAAAAATCATCATTTTTTAGGTTTTTTGCCATAAATGAGCCCCAGCGGGATTGTTCAGTACTGAACCAGACGGAAAGGTCTTTTTCGGTGATTAGGCGTTCTTCTTTTTGGTCGATTGTTTGAACCGACACATTAAAGCCCTGTTCTTTAAAAGCGGCAGTAAAATCTTCCGCTTCCCAAAGATCCTTGCTGTTTTTAAAAAACAAATCTTCGGCTTGTTCCAGCACTGACGAAAGTTCTTTTTGACCGCATTCCTGTAAAATTATGCGCGAAAGACGCTCGCCAAGACGGGGAGGGGAGCAAAGTAAGATTACATTGCCGTTTTTTACAAGAAGAGCCTTTGCGCGGGAGGCAAGAAGGGAAGGGGAGCAGGTTAATCTGACCGCGCGAATGAGGATATGATCAAACTGGGAACATGAAAACCACTGTTCACATTCTTTGGGATTGGGTAAAATTTCTTCGGTTATGGCGATTAACGGTTTTTCAGTTTCATCTAACACTGAGGCGTATTGATAAAGGGCGTCTTTTGCGGCGTTGTTGTTTACAAGCGCGGCTGAAAGTCCTTCGGGGCAGCGGCGGAGGCTTTCCCAAAGAAGAAGACCGTCGTTTGCGAGTGGAATTAACACCCTATCTTGTCGCGTAACGGATGCGGACGTAAAAATTATATCCCTGTCGTTTAACAACAGCCTGCTTCTTCCCGATTCAAGGCGTTTAAACCAGCTCTCCCGTCCTTTTGCAGACGCAGACCATGTTAAGAATTCTCCGTCAGCATCCGCATTTTGGGAGCCTAAAACAATCGCAGCCTGCAATTCGCGTTTTCGTAAAACATCTTCGCGTATTTTTCCCTCATAACCTGACGATGACGGAATGTAAAAAGTTCTTCCTCGCAAAGAGTTGGGAAGGTACTGCTGTGCGGCCCAATGGTCACGGTATGCGTGCGGATAGACATACCCTTCGCCATGACCGAAACTATCCGCGTCCCTGCTTGCGTCCCGTAAATGGTTGGGAACTTCAGCATCCTCGCGTTCCACTTCTTTGAGCGCGTCAAAGTAGGACATGGCGGTATTTGATTTGGGGGCGGTCGCGAGGTAAAGGCAGGCGTGGGAAAGCGGAAAATTCCCCTCAGGGAAGCCGATTCTTTCAAAGGCTTGGGCGCAGGAGATGACTACGGAGATCGCGTTTGGATCTGCAAGACCCACATCTTCGCTTGCAAGTATAATCATCCGCCTGAAAATAAATTTTGGGTCTTCTCCGGCGCGGACCATTTTCGCAAGCCAGTACAAAGAAGCGTCCGGGTCGCTTCCCCTGACGCTTTTAATAAAAGCGCTGATGGTGTCAAAATGGTAATCGCCGTCGCGGTCATAGAGAAGGGCGCGTCTTTGAATGCTTTCTTCCGCGGCTTCCATGGAAATGAGAATGTCAGTCCCTTCTTTTGGCGGCCAGGGGGTAACGCTTGTTTCCACGGCAAGCTCTATCGCGTTTAGAAGGCTTCTTGCGTCTCCGCCTGCCACTTCAACAATGTGTTCCAAAGCGCCTTCTTCAAAGTTGACATTCCATTTTCCGTAACCGCGTTCCTTATCCGTAAGCGTCCGCCTTGCCGTTTCAAGCAATTCAGGCTGTCCCATGGGTTTTAACTGGAAAATTCTGCTTCTGCTGACAAGGGCGCGGTTTACTTCAAAAAAGGGATTTTCAGTCGTCGCGCCGACAAGGATTACAGTGCCGTTTTCCACCCAGGGAAGAAGCGCGTCCTGCTGGGCTTTATTCCAGCGGTGTACTTCATCTACAAATAGGATGGTTCTTTTGCCGTAAAGCCTGAAGCGGTCGTCCGAGCGGTCTATTACTTCGCGGATGTCTTTTACGCCGGAAAGAACGGCGTTTAATTTTTCAAAAGCGGCGCGGGTTGTATTGGCGATAACCGCGGCAAGCGATGTTTTCCCCGTTCCAGGCGGACCGTACAGTATTATTGACGAAAGACGGTCTGCCTGAATTGCCCTGCGCAGAAGCCTTCCCTGACCTACGATGTGATCCTGACCTATAATGTCTTCAAGAGTGCGCGGACGCATTCTGTCCGCAAGAGGGCTGGCGGAAGACTTGTTTTTTTCGTTAAATAATTCGTCCATTAGGATTAGAATAGCAGATTATTTCTCCGCGTTCCATGTTACGCCTTCACCGTCATTATGGTCACGGTATGACCAACAGCCGTCTTTATGAGTGGCGGCAAATAGGGTCATTTCAGGGTCTATGGAAGCGGGAGTTTGGATAAAATAGTTTACAAGTTTTTTCCCTAAAGATGAAACATAACGATCATAACCGGTAATGGTGGAAAAAGGGTTTTTCCCCGGTTCGGCGAATTTCACGTCTGCTGGAATATTGCCGGTAGCATCTAACTCAATTTCAACATATCCGTTTGTATATGATGAAGTGGCGGAATAATAATCCTCTCTTCTGCCAATAAGAAAAAGAGTCTTTGCCGGGTTATCTTTATCTTTCCAAAGGGCAAGTGCGCCCGTTGAATATCTGCCGTCTCTAAATCTTATTTTTTCGGTAGCCATTTTATTTGTAATTTCATAAATAACTCCATTTATTGTAATTGCGGCGGCACAATTAGGATTTAAATTGATAATTCCCTTAAAGTACATAATGATTTTGTTATCTTTATCTTTAATGGGTAAAACGGAAGAATAGTCTATAACGGAAGAAGAATTTATATCGCTTCTATCCACGTAAAAAATTCCTGAGTACGTGCTTAAATAATAATAATTAGCGTCAGAAGCAACGCCGTTAATAATAAAATTAAGAGGTTCGTCAGATATTTTAATTGGAATTTCTTTAAAATCCGAATCACTTTCTTTTTTATAAAAAACGGTATATGTCGTATTATTTCTTACGCATGCAAATAATATATCATCCGATACGAAAATTGATTGAACATTACCTGACAGATTCACTTCTTTAGCGGTATAACCGTCAGGATTACCGTCATCATAATACCGTCTTATTCTTCCGTTGCTGCCGTTTAAATAAAGCACATAAAGTGAACTGTTTGTAGATGCAAGATCTACTATAAAACTGTCAAATCTTTCCCATTCTTTCCAGATAATATTACCATATTTATTTTTATTGTTTTTGTTAAAATAAAAAAGCTTTTTTCCTGTCGATACGAACATTTCATTATTAAATATTGCAAATTTTGTAGGCGATCCGTCGATTAGCGGTTTAATCAAAGGAGTTTCTTCAGTAATCAAGTAAAAAATGGGATCGCTGCAGGAGCCGAGCGAGAAGATAATCAATAAAAGAGTTAAAAATTTTAATAAATATACTTTCATAATACTAACCTTATCCATTAAAAATGATACCGCCCAACAATTGACAAATCAATAAAAAGCGCGTCAATGTTTTTAGCGGGGTCATTTGTCCACTGGGGAAACCAGCAAAAGTTTGATGTTATTCCAGCTGACCATTGAGATGAAATTCTAAAATACGCGCCGCCTCCGCCTTTCATAAAATAACCAAAATAACCAAAATCAAGATATGATTGTATTGTCGCGCCAAGGGCTATAGAAATTGGAAATTCAAACCGTCCAACTACAAATTGGGTCCCAACCCTTGGACCGAAGAATGTTATAAAATCCGTATTGCCGCGTAGCGTGGGCAGAAATAACAGACCAACCTCTCCGCCTAGAAAAAAACGGGGATTAAAATAATAAGTATAGTTAATAAATCCGGTTCCGCCTAACGGTGGGGTAATTTTATGTTCGATTACCTCGCCTTTATTTATAAACGCTAATGGAAAACCTACGCCAAAACCAATGGAAAGAGTTTGATCCCCTCTTGAGTATAGATCAGTCGAATAAATTTCATCCCAATCTGGTTCTGTTTCAGGGGCGTCATCCTGAGCAAAAAGCAAGACAGAAACGCTAAAAAAAAGTACTAAAAATAAGGCTGCCGCCTTTTGCATAAGAACTCCTAATATTAAGTTACTATATTTCTCTCTTTTATTCAACAACCGATGTGGCTTTGGGTTACTGTTTTTTGTTTTCGTCTTTTTCCATCGCCAAATATTCAAGCAAAATGGGGTATTTGGTCAGCAATTCCCCCATATGTTCCAATTCCTCATGACGAAGTTGGTTCTCCATGTGGCTTTCCGCCCTTTTTCCAAAGGAAGATACTGCATATTCACGCTGTTTTGAAAGATAATTCTCGTAAATAAGGCGAAGTTCCCTGTAAAGGACAAAATCAGGGTATTTTGCTGATTTAATTTTAATGGAAAAATCGCAAATTTCAGGATAATTCTCTTTTATTTCCTTCTCTAAGTCCGCATCAGGGTTTCCCGACATTAAATTTTCAAGCCTGGTACTGTCCGTTCCCTGGGAAGAAAGCAGTTTAAGCAGAAGATTTACGATATTTTGCGAGACAGACTGCAAATATGTGTTCAAATCATCCTGGGTAACAAGATTATTTTGACTTACGACAGAAATAAGCATTTGCGGGTCTAGTTTAAAATTTAATTCCCCTTTAAGATTCCATGTAAAATCCGCGTTTGTAAGACCGATAAAAGCCGCATAGGTTTCTCCCGACGGCAGAAAACTGTTAAAATCAACCGGGTATTTGTTTTGCTCAAGATTGAAAATGGAAATTCTTACATTTGTAGGGATAAGTTTATACCAAACCCAGCGGAATTCTCCCGATTGTAACGGTTTTTGATCGATTCCGTGCGTTTTGGAATAGATTACGCCGTATTTGCCAGGGGGAACGGAAAACTGCGCCCACCCGAACATGAAGGCGGTTACGGCAATAATAATCAATATTATCAGGGTGATAAAAAACTTTTTCATACTGTACTATAA
>Ga0268262_10005371_pt1 | contig 12740 bp, 7 predicted proteins | sample TergutNc150P3_FD_190354 | JGI IMG/M metagenome (GOLD analysis project Ga0268262, IMG submission 190354) | Nasutitermes corniger P3 segment gut microbial community from laboratory colony in Florida, USA - Nc150 P3 (SPAdes) (version 2) | ecosystem: Host-associated > Arthropoda: Insects > Digestive... | reverse complement strand
GCGCAGAAGCGCCTCGGCCTACATTCGGCTAGGTCGCCTAAAGGCTCCCACGCCTCATTCCGGCAAATTGGCGGCGGCGGTCTTTGCTCCGCAAAGCCCTTATATGCCGCCGCCAACTTCGTAAACATTCGCCAAGCAATGATATTGTCTTATCCCAATTGGGATTTATTACTCTATCTTATTACAGGATAAGGAATTAGTCAAGCGTTATGTGATATTTGTAAATACCAAGATATACCTATTTCTACAATATTTTGCAATCACATCTGCAATCATTTTCATTATTTGAATACTTAACAAGGCATAAAGGATAAAAATTTATGATATGCGACCCCTTAAAAAATACCCCCGAATGTAGCATATAACGGCCCGTGGTTGCGTTCAAACCCCTATTGCCGTATCAATTTACCTTTAACGTTTCTAAAGCCTAACATAGCCCGTTTTTGACATTTTAAAAACTGCATAGCACCTAACGCAATGGACAAAGCTTTGAAAATCTTTTGACATTGATAATTGCAATTTCAATGGGATAGAAAATATGTCAAAATTGCTCTGTTACGCTTCGCTCCACTTCGCAATTTATTCAAATCATTTTCGCCGCCCTTTTTTGTGCCGCCATTTTCCGGCTATAAAATAATCCAAACGACTACGGCACAAAAAACCTCGGCAACCCACCCGAAAGCCTGGCTGTATATAGCTCCCCGGAAAGCCCAGTCCAGCCCGCTACCCCAATATTCCAGCACCCGCTTCCAACCACCCCCATACCTCGCCATAAAATCACCGTGGGGAACTTATCGTAATCACCCCGCCCAGTATCTCGTCCTCATCATACACAGCGTAATTCGGCGGCTCCACTACGGGTTTGTCTTTATTGTCAGTATAATCATATTCCGCTATAACCCAACAGCATATAACCGTCGGTATACGCTTCGCCGCAAAGCGGCTCGGGGTTCAGGCAGATGGTTCTGCCAAATGAATTTATGCCTTTTAACTTAGATATTTACAGAATAGCAAACATAACAACGCTTTTTGCCTTCACCCACATTAAAGCCCGCCGCAACCTTCCAGGTTGCTTTATAGGCGGGCTTGAACGTCGTATACCTTTACCCGGTTATATGCAATTGGGCAATGTATTGCGAATAAAAATAACCCACTTTAACAAAACCCTCCGTTCCGCCGCTGCTATGCGTACTCAACCCCGCCCTGCTTTTCGTTTTACATCATTCAAAGCGTAATCCGCCCCACGGCAAGGCAAAGCGATATATAATTCGCCAAATCCGCTGGATGAAACATTGACCCGCAGATACCGCCCGACCCGCCTCACGGCGGCCAGGCGGCCTTAATTGCTGGTAAGACCTAGCTCACGTTTTCGCTATCTGTAACCATCACTCCCTATAGTGAAGCATCAACAAGATACCATAATACCCACCAACCTTTTCAGGTAGGCGGGCGTTTTCTCGAAAAATCATTTAACCGCAAAGCTCTCATCGCAAGCTCCGCCATAGGCTTATCGACAAGTGAGACATTGAAAACAGCGGTACTTGCTCCGAGGGCTTTGCGTTGCGTTACATTAACCTGTTGAACCCCGCTTTTAGAACAATAACCCAACCTAACCCCCCGACTACCCTCGGCAGCCAGGTGGCTCTGATTTCTGATAAAACCATCTCTCCCGATTTCGCTAACTGTAACCTTCACTCCTCATAGTGAAGGACTAACAAGATTCCCTAACACCCGCCCATCTTTCAGACAGGCGGGCATCAACTCGAAAAGGCGTTTGTTTGATAATCCCCAGCCTGACAACATGCGCAATTATTGTTCATAAAGAATTATCCGCAAAAACGCATGTAGTCAGGCTGGGAATCGACCGATGGGAAAACCCGAGTAAAGACAATTTTTCAAATTCAAAAAATCCATGTAGTATGTACATTCTTACATCAATTTCCGGCATACCCCTATATATATCTTTTTATTTATTTTTTTATTCTTTTTTGAAAGCATAAGCAAAATAAAAAAAGAAAATATATTAGTATAGAAAAAATAATCTCATTCAATATTTCTCAGTAACACGATTTTTCATGTAGCATGATATACCCCAAACCGTGGCGCATCGCTCTTGAAACAACGCTTCGTAGTCGGGAGAATTTTTTCATCGGGGGGTGCGTGCGTCCCTTAAAATTGCCATTTTTTGTTAATATCGAAAATATTTTCTGTACCAAAGCTTTCTAACTATTTTTTTGCATATCAACAAATATCGCTACCAATACCATAATAGCAAACCATATCAGCATTATCAAAGGCGAAAACCACTTTCTATGCTTCCTTCACCACTTTAACTGGGGGTGTGGGGGCATGGCGAAATAAAGCCCCGCCCCCAATATCAAGCCCTTACCCCTGAAGCGCAATATCCAGCCAGTATCGGCCATCGGCAGACCGTTTCTGAGCCATGCCCAATTCCTTCATCCGTAGCCCGAACATCCGCTCGCTGGTGGCAAGCTCGTTGTTCTCCTCGCACCATTCTTGATATACACGGAACAGCTCCCGCGCCTTGATCGCTTCGCCATCTTTTTGGATGCACCGTTCCTTGATGAAGTTCCCGATAGCGTCCATCTCCCCCCTGTACTCGTCCGTGGCGTTCAGCACGATTGAAGGGGTGTTCAAGCCCTCTTTCTGCCAGCGCAGCGCCCCTTCGATCAGCCAGTTCAGTATGCCGGATTTTTCTTCCAGTAGCTTTTGCTCAAGGTGCTTGTCCATCTTCTCCTCGGCTATCGTGGTAGTGAACGGTATCAGCTTGATCCGCCTCCAGATGCCGTGGTCGGTACCCTTGATAACAGGCTTGTGGTTGCTCGCCATGAATATCTTGAAAGTCGGCACAAAGTTAAAGTGTTCCCCGTATAAAAACCTCGCTGTCATTTGGTCGTTGCCAGTAGCCTGCTTTATCAGGTGTTCCGAAAGCCGCCTCCCCTGTTCGGTTTCCGCTGTGGCAACAAACCTCGTCCCCCTCAATCTGGCAATGTCGTTTGTGAGCGAATCGCTGCTACGCTTCATAAAGGTTTCGGCGTAGGTGGTAATGGCATAGTCCCCCAGGATGCGCATGATAACATTGAGGAACGTGCTTTTCCCATTGGCTCCGGTCCCGTAGAGGATGAACATGGACTGCTCGCTTATGTCCCCGCTGACCGCCCAGCCTGCCGCTGCCTGGAGGAAGGCAACCAATTCCCCCTTGTAGCCCATGATTTCCCGGATAAACTGTTTCCATTTTGGGCAATCGGCATCCTTGTCATGCTTCACATTTGCAATCTTGGTAATCATGTCTTCCTGTCGGTGTGGCAGCAGCTCCCCCGTCCGCAAGTCGATAGTGCCGTTCTCTGCGTTCAGCTGCCAGGGGTCGCGGTCAAGGTCGTCTACTGCGGCATTGAGCCCGAGTATATACCGCGCGGCCCTGACAAAATTTTCTCGCTGCCTGGTGGACTCGCTTTTGATAGCATACCTCTCGATTTCCATCCGTTCCCGGTAGTCGGCTGTCTTGTAAATTTCAGCGTAGATGCTCCGCACGATTTCCAGCCCTTTCGTGTGGATCAATGCCCCGCCGCTGTCGGTTTCCCAATTGGCGCCGTTCCACACGATCCACTTCTTCCAAGGGGCAATGTAGCGGATGTCCTTGCCTTGCTCTTTTAATAGCCTTTCGGCGGTGGTGGCGTCGGTAAGCTGCAACAGTCCCATTTTAAGCTGCTCGATGCGCAGCAATACCGATTCTTCCATGAGCGCGTAGCGTTCAGTGTCGCTTGGCGTTTGTAGCCTTTTCATACTTTCTCCTTACAAGTAAAGTTTTGTGCCAAAAATGTAGGACATCTGTACATGGATGCAAATAGGCAAAATGTGCAAATTCTTTATTTTTCAATATTTTTAATAGCCCGCAATACAATTCGCTCCCATGCCGGATGGCATGAAAACAAATACGATATTACAAATGATTAAACTATGAACCAGAAGGGAAAATATAACAGACAATACTTAAGAGGTTTCCATTTGAAATAGGAAATTCATTTGATGGGTTTTGGATTTCGGATATTTACAATCCTTTTTCATTATTGACCATATATTTATAAGCCGTTATATTTTTCTTGATAGCCGTCAAGGGTCCAAATGGGAGCAGGACTACGCCGAAAGGTGTAGAGTGCAGTGGGTTCAAATCCCGCCGGGCGGCTACTTGATTTTTATCAAGCAACATCGCCGTTAGTAATTTATTAAGGAGGGAATAATGGACAATAAACAGCTTGATATATTGAAATATATTTTAGAAGATAATAATGATATGGTTTGTGAAATATTAAAAACCAAACCGGATTTATTAATAAAAATTCCATCAGAAATGCGAAAAGAGAAATATATTTTAAGCGCAATTTCAGAGGATGTACATATATTTTCTAAATTGGATGATAATGAAAAAACATTGAGAGTATGTGAAATTGCGGTAAGAAAAATACCTGGCTATATGCGGGATGTTCCTAAACATATTAAGACAGAAGAATTCATTTTTCAAATGATTGATAAAGATGGATACATCATTGATGATATTGATAACCCAACAGAAGAAATGTGTTTGCGAGCCGTAATCTCTAATCCCTATGCAATTTATAGGATAAAAAATCCAACCGAGAAAATGCAGTTAATTGCAATAGAAAATGGCAAGGGGGTAATATTTTCAGTAAGAAACCCCACTGAAAAAATGATGTCATTGGCAATAAACACTCAGGGGCTTTATAATAGCTACCGGGAGATGCCGCAATACTATAATGCCGTACTGGCTTATATGAAAAAATATGGGGCTTCGCTTAAGCATATAAGGCGCAAGTTTAAAACTTATGAAGTTTGCAAGGCCGCTATTGGAAATTCACCGTATGCGATAAAATTTGTCAATAAATCTACATTAAGAAAACATCCGGATTTATTGGAATTAGACTCAAAAATGTGGCGAAGATAAAAAAGCTGCTGCCCGGCGGTTTTCGAATTGCCCGCTGCCTTCTATAACTTTAGGCAATTAACCTTAAAGCCATAGTCCTGCTCCCATATTTGGACCCTTGACAGCAACTAAAATAGTAATAACAGCATATTTCTACATTGTCAATATGGAAAGATACTTTTATAATGGTAACATCAGTTGTTGAGCTACTAAACTTCAATATCTGTCTTTATTGCATTCGCAATTTTGAGCTCTACAGAAGTCATTAAATCAATATCAACAGAAGTTCTTATAGATACAAGTAAACTATAATGGGCAATATTATTAATGGCGGTTTTGCCTTTTTGTCTGTCTCTCCACCATCCGTTTACTGGGTATATAGCAATATTACCACACCCGGCAAGGTCTACTGCTGATCCTCGCCAGATATCAGAATGGATTGACCCTTTTGTTCGCCCGTTTTTCCCCAATGTCCACCATCTATCCGGGGTATCATTTATATAATCTATACCTTCTTTCTGCATGGCCTTGGTTAATCTACCCATAAAATTGGCTTCTGATTCATATGGATTTTTTACATCAAAACGTAAACCATGTGATTTATATGAGTGATGAGTTCGCCCTCGGGAAGAAGGGTTAGGCTCAATGAAATAAGACAGTGTTACCCTCATCTCAACATCAGTTTCACCTAATTTCAAAAGCTCTTTTTGAGGAAACGGAAGGGAATAAAATTTTATCTCATTGTTTCTACAGTTATTGTTTGCAAATTTATAAGGTTTTAATGAATCTTCGATGATCATAGTAAAATCATTTTTCATTGATGACATTGCCCTTGTTAAGTTTGGAACTCCAAAACCACAGATACGAACAAGGTTGATATATTCATTCTTGTAATTTTTTGGTTTATCACAGTTAAACTGTCTCAACATTGCTGGTGTCCATGATGCAGAATGTACTATTAATGCCCTTACTGTTTCAGCGCGAATGGCTGGGTATTTATCTATTATTTGAGCACACATTTTTGATGCCAGTGCAGAAGCAGCGCTGGTTGCCCACATAGCAGTAAATGGTTTTTCAAGGAGTTGATGATTTGTAGTTAAAAGAGACAAAGAATCGGCTTGAGCTTTTCCATATTTATTTTCTGCGGTATTCCCTCCTTCCATAACAATATCTGGTTTTAGCGGCCATTCGCTCGCCCAGATATGGGAAGTAGTTGTATATGGACTTATATTTCCATGTGACGCCGTAGGGGTACCGCCATCAGTATTTTCATTATCGGATAACAAATCTTTTTCTGTATAAGCTCCAACAGTAATGGCGTTCCATGCTTGCCCTGGATCTCTAATTCCCTCCATCATATTAATATAGGGGAATGTTCCTTTTTGGCCATAAGGATTGAAGTTTCCGGCGGCGATCACAAAAAGCCTTCTTTTACCTTCATCATCCATTCCGACAGCTAACATATCCAATGCTGCCGACCAGGAAGATGGTTTACCTCTATCACGAGAATCAATCGTGGTTATAGCCATTTGGAATAGACGGTTTCTATTTGCTTTGGCAATCTCAGCTTGTGCTACTCCCTGTTTTGTAAAATCAGCATATAAATCAAGCGGTCTTTTTGTATCTTCTGGTATATATTCGGAAGAATTTATTATTTTCGATGACTCAAGCCGATGCACAACTTCCAGTTGTTCTTTAGTTTCCAATAAATAAGACAAATCACCATATAATGCTAGCCCTGCAACCAGAGTTCCATGTCCAGCTATATCCGCTTTACCCCAAGCTTCATTGATTGTGTGTAAATCGTTTTCACCAAGAAATTTTTCAAGCAATGGGTGAGCAGCATTTATTCCTGTATCAAGAATGCAAATAAACGGTGTTTTGTCAGTTTCTTTCGGGAACACAATTCTTTTTTGTAAATCAATAAGCCATTCTTTTTGTTCTCTTCCTTCCATTTCGGTAAAAAAATCAGCCGTGGTTTTTGCTTTTCTCAGTTCCGCAATGTTATTTAATAAATGCAATGATTGTTCCAGTTGCTTAATAGTAGCTCTTATCAATAAAACAGTCCTTTCTTTGAATTCAAAATGATTATCCGACGTTTCAATATTTAAAGTTTTAGCAAGAGCCTTGAATCCATCTACCTGATTTTGGCGATTACCCCTTGCAGTGAGCCACACTTCCCAACAGATAATTTCATTTCTATTTTCTGGCATGGGAATCGTATCTGTCCAAAGCGCCTTGACTGTTGCTTTGCGGAAACTGGCTATTGTATCAATTAATGGTTGGTTATCGGCAGCCTTGCCATTTAACTGTTTACGTTCTTCATCATAAGCATTTATCTTGTTCTCAAAATTTTGTAAGGAACCATCTGGAACAAAAACAGTTGCGTAAGTTTTCTTGTCCGCATATCTGATATTTAGGAGTTCAATGTTTCTTCCAAAGGAATATTCCTCAAACGCATCTCCTATGCCTTCAAAACTCTCAAATTCAATAATAAGTCCTCTATCTAAAATACTTTTCGATTCTTCCTGTAAGGCAATTGCAGCAGCCATTTCCTTTGTGATAATTCTTACCTGTCCCCTTAATTCAGATGTATGGCTTGCGCGGTTCTGAGATGGTACAGGCGGCTTTGAAGATGGTTTTCCAGGATAATCATACTGCTTAGTATCACTAATTTTTTCAGGATTTAGGAAAATGTGATTTTTTCCGGAATTAGGCATTATCCCCTCGCTTAAAGTTTAAGCTGGTGTTTCATTTCTTGCCGCTCTTCCAGTGCTGAAACTACCGCATCTGTGTTAATAATTTCACCGTTCATTATTGCCGTTTTTATTACCTCATTGGCAGCATGGGTAATTTCAGCATAGCTTAAGCCGCTTGCCTTTTCGGATAATATATTCCATTCAAAATTTGCAGATAAATATTCAGAAAGCCGTTCTTTAAGCAGGGACACCGTATGTTCATTATCAGGTAATTCGTATATGAGAGCATCATCAAAGCGGCGGAATAAAGCGTTATCCAATATTTGGGGGTGATTAGTTGCCGCCAAAATGAGGCTGTTGCTCTTCGTTTCTTCAACCATTTGCAAAAAACTGTTAAGTATCCGCCGGGCTTCACCAACGTCATTAGCCAAGCCCCGCTCCGCGCCGATTGCGTCAAATTCGTCAAAAAAGAAAACCCCAAATGTATCTTCAATAGAGTCAAAAATTAACCTCAATTTGGAGGCGGTCTCCCCCATATACCTTGAAATAAGGCCATCCAGCCGTACCTGGAAAAGGGGCAAGCCAAGCTCCCCAGCAAGGACAGAAGCGGTCATGGTCTTGCCGGTTCCTGGCGGCCCGATCAGTATTAATTTTCGTTTTGGGATCAAGCCATACTGTTCTATACGGTCTAAGTATTGGTATTCCAATAGGATCCTATCGATTTTTTTTTGTAACGGCTCAGTTAAGATAATGTCTGCAAGCCTCTTTTCCGGATAAACAACCGATAAAATCCCGCGCAACTCTTCGCTGGGCCGACTAAAGGGTATTGTTTGCTTCTTTAATCGACCGCTTTTGGCATTATTAACCAGATTTTTTACATCATCCGCGAATTTTTGATGACCCTGCCGGGCTTCCGCTGCTGCAATCTGGAGGGCAACGGTGTTAAAATGCTCATCATCGCCTATATAATGAGAATTTAACAGTGATTTCATTTGCGCTGATGAAGCCATAATTCTTTCCTCCACTATTATACTATATCGGCATTTGGTTTCCTAGCCCGTCTTTTTTGCAGTTCAACAAATCTTAAAGATGTGGTATACTGTTACAAATGTTTCAGAAAATAACCCTCTGATCATTTAGCAATATTTATTTCAATAAGGAGGCCAAAACAGGTGGATCGATTGCGTAACACCCTGTTGGACAACTCAGAGCCGTTTCAATTGGCATCCTTTCTTAAAAATTTTTTTCTGGATCCTTGCTTCACAAACGCCATGGTTGCCACGGGCTACCTTGACATACCCGGCCTTGCTCTGGTGTACAATGAAATAAGGGCTTTTTTGGAACGACCGGGGACTTCCTTTAAGCTACTTATCGGGCAGGAACCAATAATTCGCTCGTACCAGAAACAGGAGCCGCAAGATACTATGGATTTCCCTGGCGAATATATGCGCCGGGATTTAGCGGAATTGAACCTTCTCCCCGAATATGACCAGGTTGCAAAATTACTGCTTACATACCTTTCACCAGATACTGGCGATGGCAAGCTCAAGATAAAATTATACGGTCAAAAAGACAAGGAACATCCGCAATTTCTTCACGCGAAATGTTACATATTTTCAAGCCAAAACGATTCAATTGGTATACTTGGCAGTTCAAATTTTACCCATAAAGGTCTTATGGATAATGCTGAACTCAATTATTTGGAAACCGAATCTGCCATTGTTGCCGCCAAACCAGGCAATGGAACTTCGACGAAAGGTCATATCCTTTGGTTCGATGAAAAATGGGAAGAAAGCGAAGACTGGAACCTCGAATTCCTTGAAGAAGTGCTACATTCACCTGTCGGTAAAAAAGCAACCCTGGAGAAGATAGCGGATGATGCAAAATCTGTGTTTCTATCTCCATACGAGACATATATTAAATTCTTAATAGACCAGTTTGGAAACCAGATTGATACTAACTGGAAAAACAAAGCGGATTTTTTGCCTAAAGATCCGGCTTTTAAGAAGCTTGAGTATCAAATACAGGCGGTTAACCAGGCTTTTCATATTATGAATAAACATAGCGGTATGATTCTTGCCGATGTGGTAGGCCTGGGCAAAACTTTTGTGGGCATAATGATTATTAAACGCTACCTCATCGAATGCGGAACTGATCGTCCTGTACTTATTATAACGCCGCCAGCGATTAAGAAAAATTGGATTTCTTCTGTTGATTACTTCGACAAAGACAGCAATTTCAAAATAGCGAGATATGTTCAAATAATAACTATAGGCAGTATAGATCGCATAACAAGAAGCGTAGAGGAAGAATCGGAATACCTTAACGGCGACGATTCCGATACTCTTGAAGAAACAACAGGTTTCAGGCAAAATAATTTTGCTCTAATTCTTGTCGATGAAAGCCACCGTTTTCGTAACCACGATACAAATATGTACCGCTCGTTACAAGAAACTATAGCCCGGACAAGCCCTCAAGCAAAAGTAGTGCTTCTTCCCGCTACGCCTCAAAATAACCGCCCACTGGATCTTCGTAACCAGATTGGCTTGTTTCAGCTAGAGCTTCGTAATTCTACTCTGGATACTTTAGGGGAAACTTATGGACGTAATCTGGAAAGTTACTTTTCGGATAAACAGAACGACTACTACCGCCTAATGAAAACTACGGATTCCCATGGCGTACCAAAGACAAAAAAACAAATAGATACTGATCGACTTGAGCTAAAAGCGTTATTCAAAGATATTCGCTACAAGATAATAGAACCCCTCTGTGTCCGCCGTACCCGTCATGACATCGAACAATACTTTAAAGACGATATGGAGAAACAGAGACTTAAATTTCCAACTATTCGGGAACCAGAAAAGCTTGAATATAAAATGAATGAAAATCTTGCCAGGCTCTTTTACGATACCGTCACAATTATCGCGCCAAGCATATCAAAAGAACAGGTAAGCTCTGACGGCAACTTGACCTTTGATATGACAGACGAAACAAAAGTATTGGGTTATTACCGCTATCGTGCCATTGAATATTTAGCGGATCCAAAAGATAAAGCTTTTTATGAAAAGCACAACCTAAAAGTAACAGGAATTTCAGATCGTCTTGCTCAGATGATGGAAATCCACTTGGTAAAACGTCTTGAGAGCAGCTTTACCGCCTTTAAAGAATCGCTACGGAATTTGAAACGCTATTGCGAAAATATGATTACCATGCTGGATGACAACACAGTTTTTATTTGCCCCGACCTGGATATTAATGCGGAGCTTTCACCGGAGCGGCAGGAACAGGAAGGTAACATAGAGATGTGTTACAAGAAAATAGAGCGGAAAATGCAGCGCAAAGATGAGCGCAACCGTAAATTTCCAGCATCAGCTTTTGTCCCTGAATATCGGAAACTTTTGGAGAACGACAGAGAAATAATAGATAAACTTATTCATCGTTGGGAACAACATGAAACAGATCCGAAGTTAGACACTTTTTTGCATAAAATTGGCAAAGTATTTTTTGATCCTAAAATCAACAACCCGCATAGTGAGGATAAAAAACTGATTATTTTTACCGAAGCGATCCCGACAGTAAAAATGCTCGCCGACCATTTGGACAGTTCCGAATACGAAGGGAAGGTTCTTGCCATAACCTCTGAAAATTTACCGGAAATGCGGGAAATTGTTGCAGCTAATTTCGATGCCAATTATGACGTGGAAAAACGGAACGATTACGAAATTCTCATCACCACCGATGTTCTTGCGGAGGGTGTAAACCTGCACCGTTCCAATGTGATACTTAATTACGACTCCCCATGGAACTCAACCCGCCTTATGCAGCGTCTTGGACGTATAAACCGCATAGGCAGCGAAGCCGATTTTATAAATATGTATAACTTTTATCCGTCTGCGCAGGGTGACGCTGAAATCAATATTGTCAAGCGGGCATGGAATAAAATACAGGCTTTCCATGAGTTGTTTGGCGAAGACAGTAAAATCTTCAGCAAGGAAGAAGAATTGGTCATTCATGAGCTGATCCAGCATGAAGAGGATGAGGGAGATTCTTCCCTTAAATATGTAGAAGAACTCAAACGCTTTAAAGCAAAGTATCCTGCCCGATATAAAGAACTTGAAAACCTTATGGAAAAAGTTGTCTCTGCAAGAAAATCCGGTAAACAAGTAAAAGCAGCCGCCCACGTCAAGAATACTGAAAATCAATGGTATTATGCCTATACAACCCATGCCTTTTCTATATCTCAGAAAGAGATGATTGAAATACTGGAATGTCGGGAGAAGGAAAAATCTGTAGAACTTGACAAGTCTGCTCTTGATGTTGCCTCTTCAGCTATCCTTGAGTACTACACTACAGAACGACAGAATGAAAAAATCCATATAAAAACAAGGACAACCCTTGCTGCGCAAAAACGCAAAAACGCAATAAATATATTAAGTGAATATACACATATCGCGGATATTTCTGAAGACTCTTTAAAGCTTTTACAGGACATGATGCGTTCTGTGCGTAATGGTAATATCGTCCTCATCAGCGAAATCGGCAAAACCAAACCGAACACACAAATTGGTTTTGCCGAAGTGGATATAGCCAATTGGGCAAGATATATTCATATAAAAAGCAGCACAGAAGAAAAAGGTATAATAACCCTTGCCATGCAGAGCCTTGAAGGAGACAATTGATGGGCTTCAAAGATGTATTTGAAAATGATTATCCTGGAGCAGAAGTTATTACTCAATCTTGTTTTGAACCAGCATTTGGTTCTATTCAAAAGGCTCGAAAAAGTCTTACAGAGAATTTGTCCGAAGGGGACAGGTTGATCATAAAAGATATTTTTATCTTGGGTAGTTCCGCCAACTTTAGTTTTGGCGACATGAATTTTTTTGATGTAACCATCCAAGACAAAGTAGATATTGCCAGAAGCCGTGTTATTATACAGCGAGCTGTTCGCAAAGCTTTAGACAATATGAAGGCCTCCCGAAAATAGGTATCGTGGGTTAGCTGTAAAAAACAGCATACCACATATTTTACGGGAGGCCAAAAATGACAAAGGAAAGATACTACATCGGGATGGACGTACACAA
>Ga0268262_10005370_pt1 | contig 12746 bp, 9 predicted proteins | sample TergutNc150P3_FD_190354 | JGI IMG/M metagenome (GOLD analysis project Ga0268262, IMG submission 190354) | Nasutitermes corniger P3 segment gut microbial community from laboratory colony in Florida, USA - Nc150 P3 (SPAdes) (version 2) | ecosystem: Host-associated > Arthropoda: Insects > Digestive... | reverse complement strand
GGGATTCGAACCCCCGGTACCCTTTCGGGGCACAACTCCTTAGCAGGGAGCCCGATTCGGCCACTCTCGCACCGCTCCAAAGAGTACAGCCTTTTTCATGGCTGTTAATTTTTTAATTACCCGATCTCTTCCGTAATGAAGATTTGTACCGTTTTTCGGAACAGGGGGACTCGGGGTTCCAGTCGCTGACATCCTGTCAGCTCCTTCCACCCCCGCCTGCGCGTTGCCCGGCGCGTCCTGCGCCGGAATTTTTCTAGCAAGGCTATCGCCTTGGGATTTTTGCAGCAACGCTCCGGTTCGAATCCCCCTGTTCAGTAATCTGGAGCAGGGGGATTCGGGGTTCCAGTCGCAAACATCCTGTTTGCTCCTTCCACCCCCGCCTGCGCGTTGCCCGGCGCGTCCTGCGCCGGAATTCTTCATGCAAGGCTGTTGCCTTGGGATCTTTACAGCAACGCTCCGGTTCGAATCCCCCAATGATCCGATATTATTAATCAATCCTTATTACGGATTTTTTCCGGTTTTTTTGTTCCGGGACGGAGCAGGGGGGATTCGAACCCCCGGTACCTTGCGGCACAACGGTTTTCAAGACCGCCTCCTTCAACCACTCGGACACCGCTCCAAAGATGTCTGACATATTTAATCACAAAATATAGGCGTTTGTCCAGTATGGTAAATAATAGCAAAAATCAGTGAGTGGGTCAAGGGGCGTTTTATTAACATAGATTTAATGGCCTGTTAATACTGCCTCAATGGAATATGGTTAAAAATTTGCGCATAAATTAAGGAGGTGGTTTATGATTTCTACAATTAAGAAGAATATTGAGGGACAGAAAAGTTCCGAAATAATCGAAAAAATTTTGGGAAGCGGGCGCGATGAGCCTATGTACAATTCTGATTTGTCATTGCATCAGGAGCGGATTTTTAGGTTAGAGAGCGATGTCAATGTTGAGCAGATGATCAGGACTGCTGATAAAATGAATATCGGTTATTTGTCCAGACCGGGATGTTGCTTTTCTCCCAATGAAAAAACGGAAAACATCTATGAAATAATGAAACTTAATCCTACTATTACCGAATTTACAGTTGTCGAAAATGACACAGCCGTCGGTTTTATGACTAGAACCGCCCTGAATGAAACGCTTGGTGGCAGATACGGGTTTACTCTTTTTTCCGGGAATCCAATCCGCGACATAATGAATACTGATTTTTTTAAAGTTAATTATTATAAGTCTGTCGAATATGTGTCAAGACTTGCCATGCAAAGGCCGTTTGAACAGCTTTACAATCCTATCGTTGTGGAACAGGAAGGGAAGTATTTTGGCGTTGTAACGGTAAAGGAATTGCTTGATACCTGTACAAAAATAGCCCGGGCGGAACGGGATGAAATTACCGTTATGAAGGACAGTTTAAAAATCGGTCTTTTCTTTATGGATAAAAATTTTATTATTCAGTCCCATTATTCCCGGTATCTTAAAGAAATGCTGTCGGAAGAGGAGCTTTTTGGGAAAAACTTCATCAGCCTGTTATCGGCGTCATTTAATGGCAAAGAGTTGGGTAATATTCAAGATTATTTTGAAATGATTTTTAAGCGCGAGCTTGATCAAAGTGTGTTGGATGAAATAAATCCTCTTGGTGAGTTTTGTTATGTGAACACAAGATTGGGAAGCCGTAAGGTGTTTCAGTGCGGATTTACAGTTATTGAACAGGCGCGTGGGGAAGACTTTATCCTTGTTACCATGTATGATGTTACCGCCGAAACTGAATTGCAGAGGCGGCTTGCGGAAGAAGAGGGCAGGCGGCAGAAAGAAATGAAAAGTGTTTTTGAACTGATTCAGGTGGAGCCTCAGGTTCTTGACGATTTTCTTGAAGACGCGGAATATGAATTTGAGCGTATTAATAAAGTACTCAAGGATGACGCTTTGCCCACACACGCCGCGCTTGTGGAGATTTATCAGTCTGTCCATGCGATTAAAGCTAACGCTGTTATTTTAGGACTTAACACTTTTGGCGATAAAGTGCATGACCTTGAATCGGAAATTAAAAAACTGCGTGAACAGGAAAAAACGCCGTTTAGTGATATGTTAAATCTGACTATGAACATCGAAAAATTGCTTCAGGAAAAAGACGTTTTTAAAAAAACGATAAAAAAAATTAATTCATTTAAGTCTTTCAAGGGCGGTCAAAATCAGGGACAATATGTTTTAATTGAGTCGTTGACCAAGACTGTAAACAAAATTTCCCTTGATATGGGCAAAAAGATAAAGTTTATTGTGGACGGAATTGATGACGAAGCATTAGAAAAAGGCCAGCGGCGTATTATTAAAGAAACGCTAATGCAGTTGGTACGGAATTCGGCGGCGCATGGGATAGAGTTGCCGCAAGATCGCGCCGCTCAAGGGAAGAAAAAAACCGGTATTATACGGCTTTCAATAAAAATAAAAGACGATAATATTCATGTCAAACTGGCGGATGATGGCCGCGGTCTTGATTACGCAAAAATTGCGAAAAAAGCCCTGCGGCTGAATCTGATAAAACTAAAAGACGCAAACGATAAAAAAGCTTTGCTAAAGGTGATTTTCTCTCCCGGCTTCAGTACAGCCGAAACTGAGGGAATCCACTCAGGGCGCGGCATCGGCCTCAGTCTTGTTCAAGATCGCGTACGCAGTATGAAAGGTTCAATCAAGGTGCAAACTGTATTTGGAAAGGGGACGGTATTTAACATTTTTTTCCCTATTTAATTTATACGGAAAAAATTAATTAACCCTGACTGTCTGGCGTATCTGACTGTCGCTGAAGCCGTTGATTAGTTTGACTATTTCAAGCCAGTGGTTGGCTTCCCTTTCGGAGGTGTAGGGGCCTAAGCGTACTCGATACCAGATTTTCCCGTTAATTTCACGGTTTTCTACAATTGAGGTAATGCCCTTGGTGGCTAATAATTCTCTGGCGTCTTCGGCTCTTACTTGCGCGGAAAAAGCGCCTGTTTGTACCCAAAAGTCATTTATTGCTTTGGTCGGTGTGGTGGGTTTTGTAACCGCTGTTGATTTTGATGTCGTTGTGGTTTTTGTCTTGGCAGGTTTTACCGCCGTGGCAGGTTCCACTTCTCTAACTTTAACGGTCGCGGAATTGTCTTTGCTTTTTGGTGTTTCGCTAATCTGCGCAACCTCAGGAACGGCTGCCGTGGTTGGGCTGGGAATTGAAATTGTCAGGTTGTCACCGTCTTTTCTGTCAACATCAGTAATAACCGCGGGTTGAGAGGGCGTTGTTTGGGAAGAAATATCGTCCTGTTGGGTTACTTGCACCCTTCCGCTTGAATAGGGAATAGCGGTGGAAAATTGAGTTTCCTGTGTTTTGGGCGTTAAAACGATAATACCGACAGTAATTGCTATCAATAAAAAAACTCCGACAGATACGGCAACCAACAGTAATTTTTTCTTTTCTTTGTCCATGTTAATTAATCCTCTCTATAAGCTTGTCAATCCGGCGTTTAAGTATTCGGGGGCCGGAAAAACCCGAGTTTTCTACCTTATAAATTTCGGCGTTTATTGATAAATATTGAGTTTTAAAATCCTTCTGGCTGGATATTCGCTTTAAAATCTCCCCCCAGGGAAGCTTGTCCCGTTTTTTAGCCCTAAATAGCCGTGTTAATAATGGGGCTGTCACCAGTATTAATAGGTCAAGTTTATGAAAGGCTGAGGAACGGTGGAGTAGGGCGGCGTTTACTACACAGTGGCTTTTTTGAGCGCTAATCCATTCGTCTGTAAGCCTATTTACCGCCGGATGTATGATATTTTCAAGCGTGGTAAGTTTTTCTGGCTGTCCAAAGACGCGCTGCCCTAAAAGCCGTCTGTCTAAAGAACCATCGGTTTTTTTTAAATCTGTGCCAAATTTGGTAAAAATAGCGTTTTTTTCGTTTTCCAGTACCTGATAGCCCAATTTATCGACATCTAGAACAGGAAGCTCCCGCGCTTCGAGCAGGGTGGCAATATGGTTTTTTCCAGCGCAATAAGTTCCTGTAAGCCCGATAATCATATCTATCATAATAATCGGCATTATTGACATGGCAAAATATGAGTTATCATACTATAATTAAAATATATGAGATCAAATTATCTAATTTTTACCATTTTGTTTATATTAATCGGAGCCGGCTCGCTTTCTTTTGGTTTAATATCATGCCAGTCGGTAAATAGCGCAAAAACCCAGGCTGCTAAGGATAATAAGGGAGGCGATGGAAGTAAGGATAAAGCAGAAACCGCCGCTTTACCCAGTTCCAGAGGGAAGGTAGCTTCATTTTTGATTCCTGAAACCGGCTCTGAAAGAGGCTTGCAAAAAGCGTTGAATGAGAAATCCCATCAGCTTCTTGATATTTGGACGGCTGTGAAGGCGATGAACGGCGTTGTCAATGTTTTGCAATCCGCTCAAGTTAAGGGCAATTATTTTGTAGAGGCGTCTGTAAATCCCCTTGAATTTCTTGCCCCGCTTGACAGTACTTTTAAAAAAATCTCAGGAATGTTCCTTGGGGCATATTCCGTTATAGTTTTTCAAAAAATGCTACTGTCCCTTTCCGCTTTCATAATTTTTATTTTGGTAATCCCAATCTGCGCGTTAGTAACTGTTGTTATACTGTGGACATACAAAGACAAGACTAAAATATACAGGATAGTTATAGCGTCAGCTTTAATCACTTTGGTAATAATATTTGCCATACCGCTTTCCATCAATGCGTCATCGCTTTTGGGAAATAAAATATTGGCGAAAAATATCAATACTCTTGTTGCAACGATAGAAGAAAATGGAAAAGCCGCAACCGCCATGGAAAATGACATTGTACGTTCCCGAAAGACTGGAAATTCAATCATTAAATATACAGACAGAGTTAAAACATTAAGCGATACAATAATTGAAAATGCGATAAATTACTATATTATTTTCGTGTTCATATTTATTATCATTCCAATTCTGACTCTGCTAGTAATTTTCTTCGTGACCAGATATGCCGCAAGATTGATTTTAGGGAAGAGATAATAGTCTTTGTATGAGTCTTTGAAGTTAAACTACCTCCAAAAATAAGCCGAAAATGAATCAGAGGTATATACTTTGCAGGTTTTCACTGATTTTAAAGAAAAATTTTCAACGGATGGGTATTTTAAATTCCGTACAATAGCCGTTTTGTCGGCGGTTTTTTTGGGGTTTTGCGGTCTTTGGCTGGGTTTTTCACTTGTTTCAGCCTTGTTTGGGCTTCATTTTTTCCCAATTGTACCGGGAAGATTCTTTGTCCGATCTTTTGGGATTCTTTCACTGCTTATCCCGATATACTTTTTTTATGCCGCTTTTATTTTGGGCGACCAGAAATGGCGGCCTGACAGGATATTTGTTTTAAGCGGCGCTATTATTCCGTTTTTAACTCTTTCCATCGGTTATGTGTTTATCCGTGATTTTGATCTACGTTCCATGCAGTCTGCGTTTTTGTCTTTTCTGGGAAAGACAGGTTTTAGTCTTTTTATTATTACCATTACCGTAATTGAAGTGCTGGTTTTACAGATACTGAGAAGCATACTTTTCTTTAAAGAAAATAAAACGCGCAGACGCGTGGATTTGCTTCCGCCTCCTGCAGAACAGGAAAGTGTAAATGTAAATGAAAACGCAGTTACTCCCCCCATTGAGAACTTGTACCCTGTGGTCTCTTTCGAAGAAATTATGCAAAAATCTCCAACTGATTCCCAAACTGATTCTTCAATTGATTCACAAACAGAAAATATTGAAGCAGACGAGAATATTGGTTTTTTAGAAGAAATTGATGAACAGGACATTGATGACGAACCTGAAACTGACAGTGAGGATGATGATATCGATGCAGTGACGCGAGCGTTGGAAGAAGCGGAAGCCGCCGCGGCTGTTCATGCTGAACAGGTGCGTAATAAAAACAAACAATTAAATAATCTTCGTCATAAAAAGTACATGATTCCTGTGGATATACTTAACGAATATCCCGACGGTGAATATTGGGTTATTGATCAGGCTACGCGGGACGCGGCTATCGCGTTAAAAGAAACTCTTGAAGAATTTAAAATTCAAGCTGAAGTTACAGGCATAAGAAAAGGGCCGGTAATTACCATGTTCGAAATTCTTCCCGCTCCGGGCGTGAAGCTTTCAAAAATCGTCGGCTTACAGGACAACATTGCCCTGCGTCTTGCCGCTACCTCCGTGCGCATTGTCGCTCCAATTCCCGGAAAACACGCCGTAGGTATCGAAGTTCCCAACGCCAAACGTAACATAGTCTCTTTTAAAGAAATTATCGAGGGGGAGCTTCAGCGTACCGAGAAAAAGATGGAAATCCCCGTCGTTATGGGAAAAGACATTACGGGAGAGGCGCAGACGGTTGACCTTGTTCAAATGCCGCACCTTTTAATCGCGGGCGCTACCGGTTCGGGAAAGTCTGTCTGCGTTAACGCGATAATACTTTCCATTTTATACCAGCTTCATCCGGCGGAGTGCAGGCTTTTGCTTATTGACCCAAAAATGGTTGAATTGAAATTGTACAATGACATCCCCCATTTGTTAACGCCGGTAATTACCGATTCCAAGAAAGCGTTTCAAGCCCTTCAATACTGTATTTATGAAATGGAAAGGCGTTATGCCTGTCTTGATTCGATGGGAGTACGTGACATCCGCAGTTACAATAAGCGCGTAAAAGAAAAAAACATCGCTCAGGAGCACATGCCCTATATCGTCGTGGTAGTTGACGAATACGCTGATTTAATGACGACTACCGGAAAAGAACTTGAATCCACTGTGGCGAGGCTTGCCGCAATGAGCAGAGCGGTAGGGATTCATCTTGTGCTTGCGACCCAACGCCCTTCAATCGACGTAATTACGGGGCTTATCAAGGCGAACATTCCAAGCCGTATCGCGTTCATGGTCGCAAGTAAGACGGACAGCAGAATTATAATCGACATGATTGGGGCTGAAAAACTTTTAGGCAAGGGCGATATGCTTTATTCGGGCGCTGTCGATCCTTTCCCAATTAGGATGCAGGGCGCGTTTATTTCCGAAGAAGAAGTGGAAGCGGTTGTCGAACATGTAAAATCCTTCGGAGAGCCGGAGTACATAGACGATGAAATTTTCTATGAAGAAGAAGAGGAAGATCCGGGCGCTTCCCTGTTTTCTGACGGCGATGATCCCTTGTACGAGAAAGCGCTGGAAATAGTTTATCAGCAGGGTAAGGCAAGTGCCAGTTACATTCAGCGCAGACTAAAAGTAGGCTATAACCGCGCCGCTAGGATTGTTGATGAGATGGAACATAATGGGGTAGTAGGTCCCGCGCACGGAAGCAAGCCCAGAGAATTGATAAGGGCGATGTGAGACTAAAGTTTTAAATTAATATCACCTTTTATTAATAATAGTGTTAAGCAATTTTTTGAGCGTATTTTCTTCTGAAATCTCAAAACAGTAATCCCCAAGCTTTTCTATTCTGCGGACTAAATCAATAAAAAGCAATTCGGCTTTTACGTTGCCGCCCGCTTCTATGCGCTTGCGCCCGAGTTTTTGCAATTTCCTGCGTTCTCTTTCAATTTTATCTTCCAGTTCAACGGCGCGTTTTTTCAGTTCCGACGACGGATTACGTCCAAGCTGGTTTTCAAGCAAGCTTAAAAATTCCTCAACTTGTCCGACATAAGGGATAAGCTCATCCATTTCCTGATTTTTAAACAGGTAATTCTTATCAACGCTTTTTTCCAACAAGCAGCTGATGCTGTAACATTCATCGCTCATTGATTCAAGCATGGAAATGACTTGCATAAGGTATGAAATACGGGCTTCGGTTCTTGGATTGAGTTTTACGCGGGAACATTCAATTAAAAAGCCGCTGAGTGTTTCCCGCATTTCATCAATGTATTGCTCTTTTATTAAAAGTTCCGCACATAACTCAGTAGTATTCTCTTTGTCATTGTTGTCCTCTTCGTGTAAGCTTCGTAATACCGTACAAAAGCGAGAATACATAAACGAGACAATTCCCGCCATGTCGCTGATTTCTTTCTCCGCGCGAAGGATATTGAGTTCAGGCGACTCGGTATTACCAGCGGACAGATACACAAATTTGTAATGTTCGCTTTTTTGTTCAAGTTTCTTGTCGGGAATAATCATAGTGATCAAACTTGCGTACTGTTTTACAAAGGGCAAGAAGATAATAGTATTTATTACGTTAAATAAAGTATGAAGCCCCGCCAGATGAACAGGTATTGAAGTATTGCCGGGACCAGCAGCCGTTGGGTCTCCCGGAAAAATAAAATCAACCAGATTAAGCAGTGGGATTAATAACGGAAGCGCCCAGATAAGTCCTAACGCGTTAAACAGAACGTGTGCTAAAGCGGCGCGTTTTGATTCCGTATTTCCGGCGATACCGGCAAGAACCGCGTTAATGGTAGTCCCTACGTTGGAACCCAACACCATACCGGCTGCCATCTCATAAGTAACAACGCCTTGAAATGCCAGCGTCATTATTAATGTTACCGCCGCAGAGGATGAGTTAATGATTATGGTCATTACCAATCCCACGCCTACGCCGATTAATATCGCGGTGATTCTGTTGTCTCTAATGGCTCCGATTCTTGTAAAATCAAAAATTTCATCTGAATTGGCTATTCCGTCGGAAAGGAAATAAAGACCAAGAAACAAGAAACCGAACCCCACAAGTAAATCGCCGACATGTTTATATTTCCATTTTGTTACGCTGAGGATAAAACCAATGCCTATTGCCGGCAAAGCCATACTGTCGATGCTAATCTTAAATCCCACAAGGGAGATTATCCAGCCAGTTACGGTGGTTCCTATATTTGTCCCGAATAATACCCCGATAAACTGGGTAAGGGTTAAAAGTCCCGCATTTACAAAGGATATTACAATGACGGTAAACGCCGATGAAGATTGAATAACCGCGGTAACTGCAAAACCGGTCAGCACCCCGATAAAACGGTTGCCGGTCATGAAATTCAACGTTTTCCGCATACGCTCGCCGGCGCTTTTTTGCAGTCCATCGCTCATCATTTTCATGCCAAACAGGAACATGCAAAGCCCGCCGATCATACGCAGTAAAAGTGTTAAGATAGCCATATAAATATATATGTTATAGTAGAAACGAATTATCTACAAGGTGTCATTCTGCAAGGTTTTACCGCCAGTTTTGACGGGACGGTTTATCCGAATAGGCAATATTTCATTCTTTATTTATCTGGAAGAAGTGGCGGTTTGGATTTTCAATTTCTTCCACTCTTTTTAGGCCTTCAATAATCCAATTTATTAGTATGGTTATTCTAAAATTCATGCTTGAAGAAAGATTTATTCTATTTGCTACAAAGCTGGGTATATAAAGTCCTGACATACTATAGATAAGAACACCCTCTTTTATAGGTTCAAGGTAAATTATCGCTATAAATTTTTCCGCCTTCATAATTCTAAAAATAGAATAAGAAATATCTCTAAAGTTGGTCAAACTATATGTAATGCCGTACAGGCCCATGGTTATGTCCCCTCTAAGATAAAAGTCCCCCATATAGTAGTCTACTAAGCGGAGATACATTGTTTCTGAATATGGGAGCGTATCCACAGGCGGAGGATCATTAATTGGTTTTCTTACCTGTGCGCTTTCAAGACGGGTTGTTTCCGTAAACATTTTATAATCTTTACCTCTCAGGGTAATTATTTGGTCTTGTATGTTTTTTATTTTTCCTAATGCATTGTAAACATCCAGCATATCAAGTTCTCTTTTATTATATGGCACTACTACAAGGGCCTCAACAACATGGGAAGGTTTTTTTAACATGACTTTACTGTAGATATTAATCCCTGAATCCGGATCTGGAATTAATATCGGAGTATCGTCTTTCTCAAAAGAAAATCTCAGTCCTACATTGTTTATTATTAATTTTTTTTGCCCTGGCGAAAATTTAGGAAAAATTTCACTAAAAGAACGGGTCTCAAAGGAGGGGACTTGGAAAACGAGCGTAGGGGCGTCAAAAATGAAAGAATCGTCATTGAAGAAATCATCATCATCGTAGACAATCTCACCACTTAAGGGCGAGTCTTTACTAAGGGTCGTTTCTTCGTCAGGAGAGAGTGCTTCACTAATGACGGCTTTTTCCTCATCAGGAAAAGGCTCCGCGCAGAGTGGGGCGACGAGAGCAAGAGTCAAAAGACACAGATTGATAATTTTTTTGGTTGAGTCCATACAATATAATAACAAAAAAGACAATAAAAAGATACGGGTAAAATTTGTTCCCAAAAGCCACACACCAAGAACACGAAGATACAAAGAACACAAAGAGAGAAGAGGGGTTTTTGTCCGTTTTCTGATTATGAAGCCCACGCATAGTCTTCTGACAACAATCTCTTTCCCCCTTCGTGATCTTTGTTACTTTGTGAACCTCAACCGAAACCGAAGGTTGAAGGTTCCCCTCTTGATCTTTGTGTGAAATATTGCGATTAAATTTTAAAAAACTCTCTTGCAAATTCAGTCTTTGGCGCGGAGAGTAAATCCTCCCCTGAGGCGGTTTCTACGATGTGTCCGTTAGTCATAAGGGCGATTTTGTTTCCCAGCATTAGGGCTTCTTCTCGGTCATGGGTGATAAAAATACAGGGGGCTTTTGAGTGGGAGCGGATTTCAAGGAAATCGCGGCGAAGGTCTTTTCGCAGGGGCGCGTCCAAACTTGAAAAAGGCTCGTCCAGTAAAAGCAGCCGTGGACTGGACGCAAGGGCGCGCGCAATGGCGACCCGCTGACGCTCTCCGCCTGAGAGGGTGTCGATGCGCCGCGCCGCATAGCCTTGAAGACGGACAATTTCCAAAGTTTGCTCGATAATGAGGCGGCGTTCTTTTTTGGGTAGTCCACGGATAAAGAGGCCGTAGGCGATATTTCCGCCAACGTCAAGGTGGGGGAACAGAGCCAAGTCCTGAAAAACTACGGAGATATTTCGCTTCCATGCGGGCAGGCGGGTAATGTCCTCACCGTCAATAATTACGCTCCCCGATTCCGGTTCAATAAGGCCTGCGATAAGGTTAAGCGTTGTAGTCTTTCCGCAGCCGGAAGGACCGACCAGTGAAAGGGTTTCCCCCATGCCAACGGATAAATCAATTGATAATGAAAAGTCTCCGTAGGATTTTCTTAGTGATTTGACTTCAAGCATATTTTTTCCTCCCTGTTTCAGAAAACAGAAAACAGGCGGCGCAACACAGTATCAGCAGTGTTCCTGCGGCGCAGGCTGTTCCGTAACGGTAAGCCGCTACGGCGCGGTAAATGAACAGGGGCAAAGTTTCCCACCCTTCCATGCCAAGCATCATCACCGCGTTAAGTTCCCCAAGACTGAGTGCCGCGGCAAAGCCCCATGCTGAACGCACGCGGGACAGCGAAAGAGGCAGTGCGGTTGTTAAAAGTCCGCGCAGTGGGTCCGCGCCAAAGACTGCCGCCGCGTTCAGCGTGTTGGCGGGAAGGGAGCGGAAACCTTCAGAAATGAAATTAAAAGCAAATGGCATTGCGCTGACTCCGTGAAGTATCACCAACGCAAGTGGAGAGCGGGAAAAATTTCTTCCATACAGAATGAGCCAGCCCAACCCTAAAACAATGCCCGACGATATTACGGGAGCGGCGGCAAAAAAACGGATAAGGTTCGCCGGAAGGGAATTTTCTCTGTTGTTTGTTTCAAGGAGTTTTACCGCGCCTGCCGCTAAGATTGCAAGGACGCAAGCGATTGTCGCGGAGAAGAAAGCCAGTATAAGCGAGCGCCCAAGCGCGGGAAGGCAGGTGTCGCCAAGATTGCTCCACCAACGGATACTAAAAACTTGCGCGGTGGCGCGTGAGGATCTGAATAAAAAGGATTCCAGCGGGATGGAAAGAAGAGGACCAAGAACAAAAAAAGCGATGACGATAAAGTACGCGATCATTACAATCCATGAGGCGGCAGATTTTTTTCCTGTTTCGGCGTGTTCAAGAAGATTTGTTTTTATCGACATTGATTTTTTCCCGACAAAAACATAAGTAAGAAAAACGCAGACGGCGATTAAGGTTTCGATTAACGCAAGAAATCCCGCGTTGCCGTAATTTAAAAAAACCCGCGCATGACGGTATATTTCTACTGCAAGGGTAGTGGTAGTAGGTCCGCCTCCCAACACCAGCACTACCGCAAAACTTGTGAAGCAGTACATGAACACCAAAAAACTTGCGGCAAGGATACTTGGAACGGTAAGCGGAAGAATTACGGTAAGAATGGTTTTTAAAGGAGACGCTCCAAGGCTTGCCGCCGCAGGAGCATAAGCGCGCCGCGCCCTTGCGATTCCGCCCCCGGCTAGGCGAATCACAATCGGGAAGTTAAAAAAACCGTGGGCGAGAATGACAGCTAATGGTTTGTAGAGTATCTTTAGCGGTTGTGCGCCGGAGAACGGCAAAGCCGTATAGAGACGGTTTACCCAGCCTGAGTTTCCGAAAAAAAGTACGAAGCCTAACACTACCAAAATTGAAGGCATTGCAAATGGGATAGCCGTGAGTGTTCTTAGAAACGGCGTAAAACGGGAATGGCTGTTCCCTATGAACCACGCTCCGGGAAGACCTAGAGCAAGCGAAACAAGTACGCTGAGAAAAGCCTGTTTAAAAGTAAAGAGGGTTATGCTGAGGAGGGTACTGTTTCCCAAGACGGATATTTCTCCGCCTGTGTTAAGGTTTTTTAAACCAAGCGCAAGTCCGCGAATTGCTGGAGTAAAACTT
>Ga0268262_10005369_pt1 | contig 12748 bp, 7 predicted proteins | sample TergutNc150P3_FD_190354 | JGI IMG/M metagenome (GOLD analysis project Ga0268262, IMG submission 190354) | Nasutitermes corniger P3 segment gut microbial community from laboratory colony in Florida, USA - Nc150 P3 (SPAdes) (version 2) | ecosystem: Host-associated > Arthropoda: Insects > Digestive... | reverse complement strand
ATCAAGACCGACGGCAGCCTCTGGGCATGGGGGCGGAACAACTACGGTCAATTAGGTGTCGGCGACACCACTGACCGGACCGCTCCCGCCAGGGTGGGCGCGGCGAACGACTGGGCGGTCGTGTCGGCCCGCTACGACCACACGATGGCCATCAAGAGGGACGGCACTCTCTGGGGCTGTGGGTACAACCAGTATGGCGAGATCGGCGATGGCAACAGTGGCGCCAGTGCGCGCCCAAATGCCCCCGTCCGGGTGGGCGCGGCAAACGACTGGGCGGCCGTGTCAACGCGCGATTACCACACCAAGGCCATCAAGAGCGATGGCAGCCTATGGGCTTGGGGGCTGAACAACTCTGGTCAGCTCGGCACCGGCGGCACCACGAATCGGACCACCCCCTTCAGGGTGGGCGCGGACGACGACTGGGTATCCGTGTCGTCCGGCTCCGCCCACGGGAAGGGCATCAAGAGGGACGGCAGCTATTGGGCCTGGGGAAGCCGCGATGTATACAACTTTGGCGACGGCAGCAACAGCACGTCAAGCCAACCGACCCCCGTGCGTGTGGGCACGGACAATGACTGGGCGACCATGGAGGTCGGCACCGGCACTGTGGTGGCCGTCAAGACGGATGGCAGCCTCTGGTCATGGGGGTACAACTATTCGAGCCAAACGGGCAACGGCGCTGGCCCCAATCCCCAGGCTACCTACTTCCGAATGGATGCTGCGAACGACTGGGTGTACGCGGTGCCCGGCGATATGCACACGCTGGCCATCAAAATTGACGGAAGCCTCTGGGCCATCGGCAACAATGGCAGTGGCCAAGTGGGCACTGGCGACACAGTGTCCCCGCAGCGCGCCCTCGTCTTGGTTGGCACGGGTTTCCGTGTGCCCGTCAATTGATTTTCCGCATCAGGTTGGTTCCACCAACCGCCATTTCGCGTGGCGCGGTCGTACTCCCCGCGCCAAGCGGGGCGGGGACTGGGCTGGCGGTCATATTCCCCGTCCTCCCTTTCCCCGTCTTTTCCCGCACGCCTGGCTGCTTCCCTGCAAAACGCTCATGGAATCGCTTGGCGCGTTTTTCAGCAACCGCACTGGAGTCGGAACCCACTCCGGTGCCCACATTTTTAACCAACCCAAACAACCGAGGAACCACATGAAAAATCCTTTCGTTAGGCTGGCTTCGGCGACGCTCGCGCTTGCCTTTGCGCTTGTCTTGGCCGCCTGCAACGGCAGCAACCCGTCGCCCCCGCAGGGCGTCGCCGTCAGCGTCTCGCCCAGGATAGTCACTTTGGCGCCGGGCGGGACGCAGACCTTCACCGCAAAAGTGACAGGCTCCGCGGCCAGCAACAGCGGTGTCACTTGGACTGCCAGCGGTGGCACGGTTACGATGGGCGGCGTCTATACAGCGCCGGCCGCGACCGGCGTGTACACTGTGACGGCCACCAGCGTCGCCGACACATCAAAGAATGACACGGCCACCGTCACGGTCAGCCCTGCCGGCGGCAATGTCCCTGTGACGGGCGTGGTGCTGGACAAGACCACCATGACGATTGCGCTTGGTGGCGGAAACCGCCTCGCGGCCAGCGTGCAGCCGTCCAACGCCACCAACCAGGGCGTCACATGGACCAGCGACAAGCCGGGCGTCGCCACTGTGACCGGTGGCTGGGTCGAGGCCGTGGCAAACGGCACTGCGAACATAACCGTCACCACCAGCGAAGGGAGCTTTACCGCTACATGTGCTGTCACCGTGGTTCCCTTCATCGACAGCGTCCCGGTCGCCAGCGTGTCGCTGGACAGGGCGACGATGGAACTCTTCCCGGGCGGCTCCCGCACACTCACCGCCACGGTGCAGCCGACCAACGCCACGAACCACAACGTCACTTGGAGCAGCGACAAACCAGGCGTCGCCACCGTGGCAGGCACGGGCACAGTCGGCACGGTGACCGGTGTCGCCGGCGGCACTGCCACCATAACCGCCACCACTGCCAGCGGTGGCAAGACGGCCACCTGCGCCGTCATTGTGTACGCCGGTCAGGTAACTTTGACATTGGCCCCCGCGACAATCGCCGCAGGCGGTTATCACTCGCTGGCCCAAAAGACCGATGGTGGTATCTGGGCCTGGGGGATGAATTGGTGGAGCCAGATAGGCAACGGCACAGGCGGCCAAGGTCAAACCCAGCCCAGCCCAGTTCCGGTGGGTGCAGACAAGGACTGGGCCAGCGTGGTGGCTGGCTGGGGCCACACACTGGCCATAAAGTCCAACGGCAGTCTCTGGGCCTGGGGGAACAACATCAGCGGTGCGGTCGGCACCGGCGATGCCGAACTACAAAAAAACCCACTCCGGGTGGGCGTGGACAACGATTGGGCGGCCGTGTCGGCCAGCGGCGGCCACACACTGGCCATCAAGACCAACGGTGCGCTTTGGGCCTGGGGGCACAACGAATACGGTCAACTGGGCGACGGCGCCCGCGCAAACCGAAGGGCCCCTGTCCAGGTGAGCGTGGCAGTGACGGCCGCGCTGGCCGGCTATTCGCACTCGCTGGCCATCAAGGCCGACGGCAGCCTCTGGGCCTGGGGATACAACCTCTTCGGCCAGCTGGGCATCGGAACCAGCGGCCCCAATGCAGACAAAAACACCCCGGTCAGGGTGGGCACGGAAAACAATTGGGTGGCCGTGTCATGCGGAAACTACCACAACCTGGCCCTCAAGGCCGATGGCAGCCTCTGGGCCTGGGGGATGAATTGGTACGGTCAGCTGGGTCTCGGAACCAGCGGAACCAGCGGCGCCGATGCATACAAAAACGCTCCAGTCCGTGTCGGCACGGCAAACGACTGGGTGGCCGTGATGTGCGGCGGCTGGCACTCGCTGGCCTTAAAAGCCGACGGCAGCCTCTGGATATGGGGCAACAACGAATACAACCAAATGGGCGACGACGGCAGTGACAGGGCCGTTCCATTCCAATTTGGCACGGGTTACCGTGTCCCCGCCAGATGACATGGGCTGGCTTCGAGTGAAAACACACTTAAGCATGTTCGACCCTGCAACTCTTTTTTCCTGAAAGGACCACACATGATGTGCAAACGAATGGCGCCAACACTGCTCGCGCTCCTGCTGCCACTGTCGCTGCTTGCCTTGGCGGGGTGCGGGGGGAGCAAGGACACCCCACTGCCACCGCAGCCACCCGCGCTGAGTGGCCAGGCTGGAATCACGGACATCTCGATCTCTTTGGGCGAGCTGGCACCGGCGTTCAACCCGAACATCAAAAACTACACGGCGACGGTGGGCCACCTTGGCGAGACTTCCATAGGCGTCACCGCGACGCTGCAGGACCCCAGGGCCAGGCTCACGGTGAACGGCCTTGTCGTAGCCAGCGGAGCGCAGACAAACATCCCGCTCCTGCAAGACATCAACACGGTCCGCGTGCTGGTGGTCGCCGAGGACGGCATGACCGACAACGCAGTCACGCTCACTGTGAACAGGCTCGCGCTCAACACCGGCGTGTGGGTGCTGAACGGTATTGGTGGCGTTCCCGTGGAGAACACAAAACTGACGCTGGCCGATTCAGAAGGCAGGGTGCTGGCGGACAACGTGCCGCTGCCGAGGGAAAGGAACGGCAAAGCCATCTTCGGCCTGGATCCCGGGCAGAAGTACAACATCTACGCCAAAGGCGACAACGCCGCTGTGGCGTGTTTCGCCAACTTCGACCCCGCGAAGGAAAACACCGCGACGCTCTACTGCCTCCGCAACTACACGACCTTCTATGAGATGGAGGCGCCGGTGATAGAGGAAATCGCCTTTGCCACGGCGAACTCAAACACAGCCAACTGGAAGACGATGGCCAACAGCGCGTACTACGTGGGTCCTGTGGCGGACGTGGCGGCCGTCAGGGTCACGGCGATAACCAGGAACCTGATAGCCGTCGGCTTCGGCGATTACGCCCCAAAGTATGACCCCATCAGAATCAACATTGACGAAGTCGCCACGGTCAATGTGACCGGCGCGGCCGCAGTGGGCACGGCAGTGGAGACCAACATCCCAATCCGAAGGGACGGCAGGACTTACTACAGGACTACGCATTGCTTCAACATGCCCATGCTCACAGCCAACGTGTTCAACAAGGAACACTATCTGGATGTCGTCGTCTATGACATCATCGGCAACAGGACGGAGCAGCGCGTCTATATGACAATAACGGACTCTGGCAACTTCCAGACCAGCGACGCCGACCTGACCGCTGTGGTGCCAACTTGGGACTACATGCAATCGCTGGTTTTCACGGGGGGTGGCGATTTGGCCGGCAGGCCTGGCGATGAAGTCAATGCCATAGACCCCGTTGATCCCTACACTGCCATCCAGACCAACGCCGTGCGGTTCTTTGTCCGCGCCGCCGGCACTGGAGCCAACCTTGGCATACGCGGCTATGAAGTCTGGCGCTCCAACGGCAACGACAAAAACTTCGTCAAGATAGCGACGCTGAACTACGCCGCCGCCACCACCGCCGTCCCCTTTGCGTACGCCGACCGCACGCCGAGTCTGGCGGAGGGCGATGTGTACTACATGGTCAGGGTATTCAACGGCAACCCCGCCAACAAAGGCTACTCGCAGTTCTCCGCCCCCATCAAAGGCCACATTATGCCGCCGACCACCACGGGGCCGTCCGCCTCGCATCTGGATGTCCAGGGCAAACTGTGGCCGATGTTCAGGATAGCCGCCAGCAACCCCAAAATGCTCAACGCGGATACCACGGACAGGTTCTCGTTCACGCTCTTCGTAAAGAACGCCAGCAACGCGTATCCCTTCCTGATGGTCCCATTCAGGGTACATTTCACGGAAGCCTATATCATAGGGACTGACCCCAACAGTGACGCCAACAAGCACCGCTACGGCTTCCCCCAGGGCAAGCCCACGGTCCAGTACCAGCAGGTCACCGGCTACACGGGCACAACCAGCACCATCAGCGCCGGCACTTGGAACTACGCCACGGACACCAAGACCGTCGAGGGCGAAATGGTCTATACCCCCTTTGCCTACCTTGACGACGACGGCAGTGTGGTCGTCGACACGGACAGTGCGATGTTCAGGACAGCAATGCAGAACGCTGTCCGTACCTACTACGGCAGCAGCATTGACCCGCCCGTCTTCAGGCCTGGCGTCCCGTACCTCTGGAACCTCTTCGGGAACCAGGGCGGGATATTCTGGAGCAACAACAACCCCGCACTGTGGACCAGCGCCTCCGTCACAAACGCCGCCTACTTCACGAAGGGCTACAACGATGCGCCCAACGAGGCGACATTCCTCGGTGTCAGCGTTGGAAGCGAAGTTGCTTGGGGCCTTGGATCCCCAGAAGGCTGGTTCACGCTAATCATCACCCCTGAAGCGAAATAGGGACAAGGAGAACAGACATGAACGCATCAACCAGGAAATACTCCATTGCCCTTGCGTCGCTCTTGGCGCTGGGCATCATGGGCTGCGGCTACCCGAACGGCGGCGCCAACAACACAGGTCAGGTGGGCGCAGACCCGGACAACCCGGTTGCGCCGCCCGCCCATGAGCCGCTCGCCTTCCCGCCTGTGGTCAACTATGGGTTCTTCGACCCCCAGACCGAAGACGAGCTGAAAGCCGTTGTAGAGGAGGGCAGTCTGAAGGGCAGCCCGATGGTCAACTATGGCTACATGATCGCCAAGGTCAAGCCCAGCTTCAATCCGAGCAAGTTCGGGAGGTACGGCATCGATGTCAGGGGCACCATGTCAGCCAATGGCGCAAAGTACTACTTTCTCCAAAAGGGCTCCGACCTAGTCGAGACCATGAAGAAAGTCCGCCAGGAGATGGGCGGTGTGATGTACATTGAGCCGGACGTCGCGCATTACACCACGGCGGACCCTGTCGAGTTCAGTTGGGTCGACCCCGACACACTTGTGGCAAACCAACAGCAGTACGGCGTGCTGGTGACTCAGACGCTGAATGCCTGGCGGACATACGGGTTCGGTCCCAACAGGGCGGTGGTTTGCGATATAGACACGGGCGTCAATTTTAACCATGAGGATCTGACCAAAACCGTCAGGCACGCCTACACTTGGTTCGGCGCCAACGGCAATACACTGGAATTCAGCGGCGACCCCTACGATGACGAGGATCCGCTGGATTTTCGCGTGTCCAATCCAACGGCGGCTAACGGCACCGACAACAACGGTCACGGCACGCACACGGCCGGCACCATAGCGGCCGAGGGCGGCAACGGCAGGGGCGTGGCCGGCATGTGCTGGAACGTTGACCTGGTTCACTACAAGGGGTTCAGCAACGCCGGAGCTTCATACACTTGGACTGTCTATGGCTCCCTGTGGCACCTGGTCAAGTGGAAGAGGCTCAACTACCCCCACACCATACCGGTCAACATGTCGCTCGGCGGCCCGGCCCCCAGCCAGTTCGCCGCGGACATGGTGGAGATGGCTTTGGAGAACGACGTCATGATCTGCGCGTCGTCAGGCAACGACTACTCGGGCCTCCCGACGTGGCCCAGCTCCTACACCGGTGTCATGCGGGTAGGCGCCACTGACCACACAGACAGGCGCGCGGATTTTTCCAACTGGGGCCCGAACATGTCCGTCATGGCCCCAGGCTACGACATCTATTCCTGCTCTGTAGGCAATAAATCGGGCTATGTCATCAATGACGGCACATCGATGGCCTGCCCACACGTAACGGGTCTGGTGGGCTACATGCTCACATTCGCGCCCGACCTCAAGCCAGACCAGATCAGGAGCTACGTGGAGCAGAACTGCGACCCAATCGAGGGGCAGAAGGGCTTCTCTGTCCACACTGGCTGGGGCCGGATAAACACGTACAAAACCATAGGTGCGGTGCTGGCCGACAAGAACAGCGGCAACCCGCCGCAATCCAACTACGTGCTGTCTCCCGTGAAGATTTTCGTTGAGGACATGTTCCACACCCCGCTGCCGGACGTGAGCGTCTTCCTGTACAACTGCAACCAGTCGGGCACCATTTCCAACTACGCTGGCTGCACGCTGACCGGCTACTCGTACATCGGCGTGAGGAACGACCCCGACTTGGAGATTGACGGCGAATACGCTGTGGCTACATTCAACGGTCTTAAGCCAGGCTGGTACAGGGCTTCGGCAACCTACAACTTCATGGACCCTGGCACGGGGGTGCCAACTTCCATGTCGAGGAGCACGCTCCCATTTGAGATCAGGCGTGGCGTTGTGGTGCCGGACATGACCCTCACGTTCGACAACCTCGACTTTGAGCCGTTGTTCATACAGACGCTGCCGACCAGCAACGCGGCCAGGCAGAACGGCGACACTGTGATCAGGGTCTGGAACGTTGCAAGCGGCGGATCCGCACTGATCTCCGTTGACTATGACTCGTACGACACGGCGATATGCAAGATGCCGACCAAGCCAGGCACGTATTGGATACAAGTCATAACCTACACGCCTTCAGGTTCCAGCGTGGGAACCTACGGCGAGTACGCGCTGTGGCTTAGCGCAAAGGGTTTGAAGCCTTGGCCCGCCCCCGGCACTTTCGCCGACCCAGGGCCCGACGGCACAAAGGGCGGTCTCACCACCACCAGGAACGCCAACTCGCAGCTAATCGGCATAGACGACAAGGTGGTCTATGGCGACATGACGGCGTCGAACAGGGGAACGGGCGACTGGTACAGGTTCGTGATACAGTAGCGGTCAAGTCGCACGGAGCAGCACGGAAAGGGCGAAGCCTCAGGGCTTCGCCCTTTTTATGGCGGTTCCCCTGTTGATTGCCACAGAATCTCATTGGCACGGCCGCACTTTCCGAGCGCACCATCCCCCAAGAAAATGGCAACAACCGCCTAGCGGCGCAGGCCAAGGCGTTCAATCAGGGTGGCGTAGCGGCCGCGGTCTTTTCTCTTGAGGTAGTCCAGCAGGCGGCGGCGCTGTCCGACCATCATCAGGAGGCCGCGGCGGCTGTGGAAGTCCTTTGTGTGGGTCTTGAAGTGCTCGGTGAGGTCGTTGATCCTCTTGGTCAGTATGGCCACCTGGACTTCGGGCGACCCAGTGTCCGTGGGGTGCGTCCTGAAGTCGTCTATGATCACTTTTTTTTGTTCCGCATCTAGGGCCATTGTGGCTCCTCGCTGGGGTTGTCTGTGTCACCCGCCTCGCAGCCCCGCGCCGCTTGGGGGTCAAAGTCCGGAAGAGGCCGGACGCCACTTGCAAGCCAAACAATCAGGCTTTGGTGCGGATAAAGGGACTCGAACCCCCACGACCGTGCGATCACTAGTACCTGAAACTAGCGCGTCTACCAATTCCGCCATATCCGCTGCACGCCAAATGGGCCGCCCTAGGGCACGCCCAGAAAGCAATCCTAACGCAATGTGGCTTCAAGGTCAAGCCATGGGAAGGCGCCCCTGGACGTGGAATTGCTATACACTTTTCAAGATGGAAGAAATCCTGATAACCGAGCGGCGCCGGTTCACGGCGGACCACTACCATGCTCTGCCCAATTTTTGCGAGCCACGCCACGGCCACGACTGGGAGGCGGAGGCCGCCGTTGAGGCAGGGGGCCAGGCGCTCCTCGGGCCCCTGCTGGGAGCATGGGCGGAGGCGCTGAGCCACTCCCTGCTCAACGAAAAGGAAATCTTGGCGGGGCGCAACCCAACGGCGGAGGTTCTGGCGGAGTGCCTCTTCCGCCACCTGGAGAAATCGGGGGCCAGACCCGTCACAGTCAGGATTAGGGAAAAGCCCCAGTATTGGGCGGCGTGTGGGCGCAGTGGTTGGGCCTGAGCCCAAAAGATGTTCGGGGAACCCCTTTCGGTGCTACAGTCTAAATGATTTATAATCCAATGAAGCGGCGCGTCCGACCGAACCCAAACCGGACGGGGGACACTGATGACACTTACAGACGGCGAGCCAGAACAAAACATAGTGCCAGCGGAGCCACTGGCTCCGCCTACGTTGGCGGGGCGCCTCAAGGCCGTGCGGGACGCCTGGAAGTGGTCCCAGGAAGAAATGGCGGAGGTTCTGCGGGTTGACCAGGCCTCCATCTCCTTCTGGGAAAGGGGCAAAATCAAGCCTTCGGGCTCCGCGCTGATGGCCCTGGCGGCCCTCTTCCGCACGACGGTCGATGCGCTGGAGAAAGGGGACGGCTTTGTCATGCCTGCCGCGCCGAGCAGGGGGGCGGCCCCAAAGGGCTTGCGGCCCCCGCCCAGGACTGTGTGCCTTCCGGTGGCCGAGCCAGGCAGGGTGACCATCATAGACCTTGGCACCGGCTACCTGTCGGCGCAGCATCCCGGCGAGGTGGTCGTCGACTTGGGCAGGTTCACGAAGGACAACCGCAGGATATGGATAGTGGTGGAGTAGGGGGCTGGAATGGGTGAGGCTATTCGCCAGGCGCGTATTCCTTTGCGGTCTCCCTGCCCGAAAGCACCCTGAGGGCGCCCTTGGCCAGGGCGGCCATCTCGTTTTCGCCGGGGTACACGGTGATGCCGCACCCAAAGCTGTGCAGCAGGCGGCCAATCTCGTCCACCAGGAACTTGGCCCTGGCCATGCCGCCGGTGAGCAGTATCCTGTCGACTTTTTCGCCGTCGAAGGCCGGGAGCATGGAGCTTATCCACTTTGCTATTTGGTAGGCCTCCGCGTCCAGAATGGACTTGACGTGCGCGTCGCCTTCCTCGTAGCGCTTGCCCAGCTCTATGAGATTGGAGGTGCCGAGCAAGTTGACAAGGCCGCCCTTGCCCTTGATCAACTGTTTCAGCTCATCCCGCGTGTATTTGCCGCTCAGGACCAAGTTCATGAACGCGCTCACGGGTAGGCTGCCGCACCTCTGCGGAGTGAACGGACCCTCGCCGTCCAGGCCGTCGTTGGCGTCGATGTACCTGCCCCTCTTGTGGGCGCCTATGGAGATTCCGCCGCCCATGTGGCACACGATGAGGTTCAGCTTTTCGTAGTAGGTCTCCTGCTCCTCCGCGTACCTGTGGGCCGTGGCTATCTGGTTGAGCGCGTGGCTGATGACCTTGCGGCGTATTTCCTTGAGGCCCGTGATCTTGACCCTCTCCTCGGCCTCGTCCACCACCACTGGATCAACTATGAATGCGGGCTTGCCCGAATCGCCGACCAAGTCCTTGGCTATCAGCCCGCCCAAGTTTGAGGCGTGCTCGCCGTTTACGCCGGACTTGAGGTCCTGTATCATCCGGTCGTTTACGTGGAAGGTCCCGTGCGGCATTGGGTGCAGCAGCCCACCGCGCCCGGACACCGCGTCCAGGTCGTCCACCGATATGTTGTGCGCCGCCAAAAAGCGCAGGATGGTGTCTTTGCGGAACTGGAACTGGGCGGTGATGGGCTTGCCGTCGAAGGGGGCCAGCTCCTCCGGTGTGTGCTGTATCTCTTGGGTGAACAGTTCGGCGTCCCCCTCGTACACCGCTATTTTTGTGGATGTCGAGCCGGGGTTGATGGACAGGACCCTGAAGCGTCTGAAAAAAATGTCGGTGGGTGTGCGCTGCCATCCGCCCTGCTTGATCAGGCGAAGGACGTTGGCTTTCACCGTCAGGCTTATGTCCTCGGCTATCCAGTCCTGCGCCACGCTTATCCCCCTGAACCCCACGCCGAAGATGGAGGCTATCTTCTTTGCGGCGGGGAACTGTGTGGCGTAGAGGTGGTACAGCAGGTTGCCCGTGTCCAGGCTGGGGCAGATGAGGACATTCGGTTTGTCCGTGGGCGTGTGGTCATGGTAGTACATGGCCGAGCGCTCGCTCAGGATGGCGCTCACCTTTACGTCCCCGCTGATGTTTATGGTGGAGTATTTCTCCGACTTTTTCGCGCGCTTTGCCAGGGTTTCGGGCAGCAGATCCATCGCCCTGTGGACCAATTCCGCCCCCTGTCCTTCGTCTGACCCCCGGTGCGAATAGCTGACCATCGCCCCCCGCACCATCGGCAAAACGGCCTCCGGGAACAGGTCGCGGGCAACGACGCAGGTGCCCACCGCCACTTCCGCAAGCGTGCGCGGATCCATGGTGGAGTTCACCCCCGCATCGCCGATTATCAGGATGTTTTCGGGGAACAGTTGGTGCGTGAATTCGTCGGGCAGCACCATGACGCCGGTCTCGGTGGCCACATCGCGGTCTTTCAGGAGCTTGAGCATGGGCCTGAAGTACTCTTTCGGCCCATAGATTGAGCCGCCCACCACGGCGTCCGCGTGGCCCGCCAGCACCGACAGGATGGCAAAGAGCGGCGGGCGGGCCGCCATATCGAGGGCTTCGCCCCTGTCCAGCGTCTCTCCCAGCTCGGCCAAGCGCTTCACCAGCAGGTCGGCGTAACCTTCGACCAAGTCGCGGCGCTGCGGTATGTCGACGAAGGCGCACTCGGCAAATGTGTAGGTCAGCAAGTCGCTGTCCAGCCTATCGCTCTTTTTGGCGGCCGCCAGCGCGGCGTTGCTCGACGCCAGCAGCACGGGGCGCACGAACCGGGTCAGGCGGCAGATGGCCTCAATCACCCTTGGGTCCAGGCATTCGGGAAAAACGACAGTTGGCCTGCCCCTCTTTGCCTCCAGCAGTTGCTGCTCCAAACAGGTTTCGACATCGAACATGCCTACTCCAAGGATGGAAACATATTACCACGCATCCGCCCTGCCGCGCTTTGGCGGTCGGCGCTCCCCTTGGCGTGGCGGACGAGACTCTGTGTTAGTATCAAGTTGCAATCAAACTTGTGGTAATACGTACTGCCTGGTCTGGAGCGAAGGGCGGATTCATTCCGCCCGGAGCGAACGCCCAAGGGGAACGCCCTTAGCGGCACTAAGCCTTGGGGCTGCATAGGTAGCCCCATGACAAAGTGCCGCTTGGGGCGTTGGGAAGGGCCCGGCAGACTGCCAATTTGCATTCCTTGAATGCAAATTGGCATTAGTTCGCCGGTGCCTTGCCCACAAACTGCAAGGGGTCAATGCCCCAGTTGGAGGGGATTTCGTAGCCCACAATGCGATCCTGGCAGTTTGGCGCGGCAAGGTCAATGTCCTGGGGGGCCAGCTTCGTCTTGTCCAGCGCGTCATAGACTATTCGGACCAGGGGCTGGAGCATGTTATCGCTGTGCGTGCGCAGCACCACGGCCAGGTGTCCGCTCTCCAGGTGGACCAGCGAGCCCACGGGGTAGATGCCTATCGCCTTGATGAACCTCTGGACGAGGGTGTCCTCAAAGTGTCTGCCGCTCCATTCGAATATGCGCTTGAGTGCGTCGGACGGCTCCAGTGCGGGGTGATAGACCCTTTTGGACGTGATCGCGTCGTAGACGTCCACGATGGACGCCATCTGGCCCAGCAGCGATATGGCGTTGCGGGATATGCCCTTGGGGTACCCGGTTCCGTCGTGCCTTTCATGGTGCTCGCCGACTATTCTGAGGGCGGTGTCGCTCAGGCCCCGCGACGAGTCCAGGAATTTGAGCCCCTCGCTCACGTGCGTCCTCATTATTGCGAACTCTTCTTCGGTCAGTTTCCCTGGCTTGTTCAGGATTTTGTCTGGGATCCTCAGCTTGCCGGCGTCGTGGAAGAGGCCGCCGAGACCGATGTCCAGCAGGTCGCCCTCGCTGAAGCCACCCATGGAGTTGCAGAAGGTCACCAACAATGCCGAGATGCTAACAGAATGCTGAAATGTGTACGTGTCGCGCTGCTTTATCCTGCACAGGCTGACCAGCGTGCCGTCGTTGCCCAGAATCGCGTCCGTGATGTGGGAGACCACGGGGGACGCCTGCCTCACGTCCACCTGCCTGCCAAAGC
>Ga0268262_10005367_pt1 | contig 12754 bp, 12 predicted proteins | sample TergutNc150P3_FD_190354 | JGI IMG/M metagenome (GOLD analysis project Ga0268262, IMG submission 190354) | Nasutitermes corniger P3 segment gut microbial community from laboratory colony in Florida, USA - Nc150 P3 (SPAdes) (version 2) | ecosystem: Host-associated > Arthropoda: Insects >... | reverse complement strand
GCAGCAGACGGAGCATGATCAGGGCATTCATCGCGACCGTTCTCATGTGTACCGGCCCATGATCATTGTAGCCCAGTCTGACAATCGAAACGGTATTGGCGTATTCCTGAGCCGCCTGTAATTCTTCATCCTGCAACAGCAACCCCAGCGCCGCGACAGCCTTTCCCGAAAGCCCGAAAGCCCCGACTATTTCCGCCAATTTGCTATCCAGCGAAATTTCCCTTCCTGATCTCATATCTCCATTATACACAAAAAAAATATTTCAGCATAGTCATTATCCGCTCCGATAATTAAAGATATGGGTAACTGTTTTTTGCGCATTGCGGCGTTTTGTGTCTATGTCTTTCTGCTGCCTTTTTTCGCGTATGCCCAGGATTTAAGCCTTTCCCGGGACGATCTGCGGATAGAACTGCGGCCCGACGGCGGTTATCACCTTTTTATACGCTATAAGCCTGATATTAGCTCGGTCCTGATTACTGAATCCACCCAGGATCCGCAATATAAGGCCGACAATTATGCCTACCGGACGGCGGAAAAAAACCCCGTAAACGGGGACGAGATACGTCTTCTCAACGGCTACCCCATACCCAAAGAAAACAACATATATTCCCTTGTTTCTTCCACTCCCGAAAAGCATCCTGAGCTGGGCTGGGCCTATCATATTTATATACCCTATGTGCTTTATTACGGTTACGAAGGCGGGCGCCACGGCGAAGTACAGGTGGGGGATGGGACTTACCTGAATATACGAACCTTTTACTATGCCTATGCTGATTACCGGGGGCCTTTCAAAGACAACCCCTTCATGCTCCAGGTATTGCAGACCCCTCCGCCCGGCGCGGTCAAGGGCACTTATATGAAGGAAACCACCGCCGCTTTTACCGGAATAGCCGGCAAGAACACCATGTACTCAAGCGGTTCTTCCGATCTGGTACGGCAAATTGAGGATATTTTTAATCAGGAAAAAGGCGAAGAACTTGATGTTGTTATCTGTCTGGATACTACCGGTTCCATGCGGCCTCACATAGACGCTATAAGATCGCAGTTGACAAAAGCGTTACGGGAGAATATCGCCGGAACCGCTTCTTTCAGAATAGGCATGGTACTTTATAAAGATTACCGCGAGGAATACCTTAACCGGATAGTTCCTTTTACCGCTGATCTTGATGTATTTCAGAAAAGCCTGGACGCTATTCAGGTTGGCGGCGGCGGGGACATTCCCGAAGCGATCTACGAGGCGCTTTACGCCGGCGCGGTCAACCTCCCCTGGGCGGCGGAGTCCAGAATAATGATCCTCATCGGCGACGCGCCGCCGCATCCCCGCCCCCGCGGTACGATAAGCAAACAGACGGCGGAGAGGGAATTGGCAAAGCGGGAAATAAAGATGTACGCGATAATTCTGCCGCAATGAACCAATTTAAGTCTTACGGGAAAAAAACGGGCGTTTTTTTTCTTTTTCATCTATCCGTTCAAGAACCTTATTTGCCAGCAATTTGAACTGCTGAGGAAGCGTATCCCCGTTGGGCATATCGTAGCGCATCAGCAGGTTATTGAACTCTGTTCTGGACTGAGCGTATTTTTTCTGTTTGTAATGAATAAAGGCAATTTCATATTCCGCGGTGCAAACCAGATCAATGTTGGTAGAATGCCGTTCAAGCAGAGCCTGATAGTATTGCAGGGCATAGTTATAGCGGTTCCGGTCCGAGGCTTCCTGCGCCCGCTGGATAAGCTCCGAAGGGGACATTTCATAGGGTATATTCAACGTACCGGTAGCGCAGGCAAAAGAACATAAAACCGCCGCAAGGATCAGAATTTTGTAGAATAAATTGTTCATGTTAGTATTATAACAGAAGAGTAACCTTTTGGGAAGTAGCCGTATTCCCATTCATGGTATACGTTGAGATTATTTATAAATTGTGCTATATTACTATGTATAGATTAAGACGGAATTCCGGGGATAACAGGGGTACAAGTTGAATAATGCAAACCGGTTGTACGAGGGGCTTGATACCAATGAGCGTCGTGAGCTTTATTCCAACGCTTTAAATAAATCACTTGAAATATTTGTTTCCTATATCGAGAAAGAGGTTGACGATATACTGTCAAACGGTCTGGAGCCCATTGCGGCGGCGGCGGGTTTGGATAGGATTATCGTATTCCGTATTTCGGATAGAGAAGCCATGCTCTGCGGGGAAGAATACCGCTGGGACAGGGTTATGGGCGGAACGGCTCCCATTGACGATGATCTGAAAGAATTACCTGTAACCACGGCGATAGCGCGCTGGGTTTCAATTATGTCAGATGACTCCTACATCGGTCTCAAACGCAGTGATTTCAAAGCGGATGAAGCCGCTTTTTTGGTTCCGCGCGGCGTTATGTCGATTTTGATAGTGCCGGTTTTTACCGAAGGTGAATTCTGGGGCGTTATCACTTACCATGACAATGCCGAGGAACGGGATTTCGACGAGGATTGTATCGCCATGCTGCGCTCAACCGCGCGTATGTGCGTCAGTACGATTATCAGAGCGGAAAAAACCAGAAGCGTCAATCAGGCGGTGGAAGCGCTCAGCCGCCGCGAAAAGATGTCGGACACCTTAAACAAGGTTGCTTTCATCTTCCTGTCTGAAAACAAGGAAAAAATTGAAGATACGATGGCGGCAGGCGTGCGTCAGATTGCTGACATGGCTGAAATTGACAGGCTGATTATTTGCCGTAATCACATGGTGCTCGACAGTTTGCATGCGTCTGAAGTCTACCGTTGGGACAGGGGCGCCGGAGGCAGCACCGCGTTGACTGACGTTTTTATTGACGTGCCTTACGCGCGGTTGATACCGGATTGGGAAGAACATTTGTCCGGCGGAGAGCATGTAAACAGTCCGTCAAAACTGCTGTCTGAAAAAGCCGCCGCCGCGCTTCTATCGTTTGGGGTACTGACAGCCGCCGTCATACCGGTGCATATCAACAATGTTTTTTGGGGTTTCACGCTCTTTGGCGATACCAAAAAAGAACGTTATTTTGAGGAAGATATTATTGAGATGCTGCGCTCGGCGGCGTTTTTATTTGCGAACGCTTTCATTCGCGCCGAGGTGGATTATGACGCGCTTACCGGCATTCACAACAGGCGGTTCTTTGATGAAAGCATGAAGCGCATCATAAGCTCCTTATCCCGCTCATGCGGTTTATTAAGCCTGCTGATGATCGACATTGATTTTTTCAAGCGGTACAACGATACATACGGTCATGTAGAAGGCGATAAATGCCTTAAAGTTGTCGCTCAGACGCTTTCTGAAAGCATAACAAGAGCCGATGATTTTGTCGTAAGATATGGCGGAGAAGAATTTGTCCTTGTCCTGCCCAATACCGACGAACAGGGCGCGCGATTAATCGCGGACAAACTGCTTGAGAATGTACGGAACCGCGATATACCGCATGAACAAAACGACGCGGCAAAATGCCTCACCATTTCCATCGGGGTCACCACCGGTAAGGTGTTGCATACCCATAACGCGGATGATTTTGTAAAAAAGGCCGATGAATTGCTCTATAAATCAAAACAGAGCGGACGCAATAAATCCTCATTTGGACGGCTTTGAAAAACAATCCCCAGATTCATCTACATACCCATTTTGAAAGAAATTGAAAAGAAATAACCGCCGCCAACATCCGCGTTATACGATGAATCTTTTGAAAAGCCGGCAAACCTTAATAGTGAGTCCCATGTAGTTTCTTTGTATTCTTCTTTGCCGTTAAATGCCAATCCTCCGCTTGCTTCAAAAAACTTGAATAGTCTTAAACTGCTATAGAACGCGTAGTAATTGACGCCATATTTGCCGCCGTCTGAAATCGTCACATTGCTGGTTTCCTTTTTAAATCCGGTGGCTATTCCCAGTAATTCTCTGGCCGGATCTTTGTTTTTGAAATATCGAAACCACAAAGCGGCGTCATATCCGCCCGTAACTGTTTTGGCGACTATGCTTATCGGAAATTTTGGGCCTATTGTCATTCTGACGCCCGGCATAACTCCGAAGTTAATCCATTCATAATTCCATGATAAACTAATCATGGGGAACGGCCAAACCAGCCAGGGTTTTCCGTTATTCATTGTTACGCCAATATCCATTAATAGCAATGTTGCGCCAAGATTCATGGAAAAATGTTCGCCCTTAACCGAATTGTACAGGTATCCCGCCATGCCCGTGAATGTATGCGAACCGCCGTAGAGCGGTTTTTCGGTTATTGCGCTGAACGATCCGGTCATTATATGGCGATCGATTTTATGCATAACCGATAATGACGCGTTATGATACAAATTCGGAAAATCATAATCTATCTTCTCCGCTATTTGCGGTGAATACCCCAATGTTACCGAAGACATTTTACCTTTTTCGGCGGGATTCATTTGTAACAATGTCAGCTTGCCGGAAGCATCATGAAGCCGGTATTTATCAAATGAAATATAACTATATGATAATGAGGGCATTACATATGTTTTTTTTTGATTTTTATTTTTCTGGTTATCGGCGTCTTCCGGCGTATCATCGTCCGCGTCGCCATAAACAAAAGAACCAAGAAAAAGAAAGGCAAAAATAAAAATTATGGCGTATTTCATCGTTGATTATTCTATATAAGCAGTATTATAGAAGCTCTGCGGCAAAAATAGCAATAGACAAACTCTGAATATATATATTATAAAAAACTCATGCGCGTGTTATTGCTTTGTGATGATTATTGGCATCCGGGACAGATCCCCATTGATGGCGTTGCCCCGCTTGCCGGTCAGGGTTTTCAATTCGACATAATCACCGATGCCAGAGATTTCACGCCGGATATGCTTTCAGGTTATTCTGTTGTCTTGATGGCTAAATGTGATGAAGCCAGCCGCGAGGACAAGACAAGCTGGAAAACCGAGTCGATACAGCAGGCTTTTATTGCTTATGTGGAGAACGGCGGCGGACTGCTGGTTGTTCATAGCGGTACTGTGGCGGGCAAACAAACAGAAGCTCTGGACCGTTTGATTGGCTGCCGCTTTGTCTTCCACCCTAACGCCTGTCCGGTAACTGTCCAGCCCATTAAACCTCATCCCGTTACCGAGGGTGTGGGAATGTTTTGCGAGACCGACGAACACTACCGGCTTGAAATTCTGGCGCGGGACGCGGACATTTTAATCGCGTCTTATTCCCCGCCTCAGGGAAACGCGGATAAATATCAGGAAGACCCCTATAACAACACGCCGGCGTGGGTCTGTCCTGCCGGGTATGTGCGTACCCAGGGCAAAGGGCGGATCTGTGTCCTAGCGCCGGGACATCTCCTGCCGGTATGGCACAATCCCCAATATCAACGGACTATTGTCAACACTTTGAAATGGTGCGGCGGTCAATAATTTATAGGTGAAGACAACATTCCTGATTAAATATAATACCACTGCTGTCAAGTATAATTAACTTACAATTCTCGCTACCTTCTCAAGAATCCAAAAAATATGAATCGGCGGCATAGCCCTAATTAGCCTGCAACATAGCCTGTCGTAAAATAGCGTTAACTCTGGTTTGATAGCCGGAGCCTTCATGTTTCAGCCATTCAAGAACATCAGCGTCAAGGCGTATTTGCACCGTCTTTTTAATTGGCTTATAAAGCCTGGCATCAGGATATTTAGGCTTGAACTCCTGTAATTGTTCCGGGGTCTGAACCGGACAATCAGCGAAGTTCTTGGTTTTAAAACCCTGTAATTCTGCTATGCGTTCATCACTTATAGCCGGCAATTTGCTTTTGGTAGTTTTCATCATAACGTTCCTTCTCAGGCGGTTCCGCTAAACGGGCGGATATTATCCTTGTGCGGTTCTTACGCTCCGTATAAGATATGAAAAAGTAGATACGTTGATTAAAGGAGGCTATACCTTTCCATATGGTATATACATTTTTGTAATTTGTCAAGGAATAAATTATAAGTTTTACCTTTTGGCTTCCATCAGAGACATTTATTGTCATTGATGAGGATTTTAACTCCAATAACCTAATAGCCTTGACAATACCTACTTACAGGTTATAATCACTGAGAAAAGAAGGTTTTTAGAAAACTTTGAATAGGAGTGCCAAAAAATGACACATCAATCAAGTATGTTTTGAATGAAAACCTGATAAACCTGATATCTTAAGGAGATCAAAAATGGCATTCACTCTTAATCCATCTGACAAGACTTTCATTGAATTACAAACCGGAAAATATCTCTGGTGGGATAATCTGAAGAAAAATAAGAATATCTCAATTCAGATTCGTAAAAAGAATAAAATAGATGTGTACTATAATGGCGGAGCTATTCTTGGAGAACTGGTGTATGATGATCAGAAAAAAGCGTTTTCCGCAAGAATACACCCAAAGTACATCCCGCTTAAAAATGACAACGAATATATGTCGCTTACTTTGAATAATAACGGTGTGAAAATTGCTAACTCCTTTGAGCCAATGGGTTTCTCTAATTTTGAGAGTGATAAATTAAAGTTAATAATGGCTCGTGTAAAGAAATATTATGATTCTGAATCTGAGAAAGCTATACAATATGATTTTGCCACAAGAGATTCTTGCATTATTGATGCTGAATTCCAATTTGATAAATTACGAATTGATCTAGTTCGTCTGGATGTTGTTTCAAAAAAGATAGTCTTTATAGAGATAAAGACTATCTATGATTCCCGGCTGTTTTCCGATCCGGAGGATGATCCCAAAAACATTTTTCATCAGCTTAAAAAGTATCATGAATTTGCCAATACAAACAAAAAAGCTTTACTTGATTATTATGGAAAAGTTTTGCAAATAAAGAATAATTTAGGAATTGCTAAACCGCCAATTAAAGACTTAACATTAGACGGATGGCAGATAGAACCGCGTCCGCTTCTTGCTTTTGGGGATTGTACACAAAAATGGATAGACAAAAACGCTTATAACATTGATGAAAAAATCAAGAGTGTAGCATATGGTGCATATTATTTTGGTGATTCTAAGCCCTCTCTTGATTTAATACAAAAACCCGGAAAACAAAACAGACATATTTTGTAATTCGTGTATTAAGGAAAGGTTGTTTTATAGCAATTAAATGTTTTAGATGTGGGACTATGTTTAACGGCATTGAGTGCCCTACTTGCAAACAAAGAAAACTGAGCGAAGAATGCAGCCACCTTTTGAAGGAGCAAAACAAACAGATTGAACATCAAAATTGGTTCGTTATTCTTTGTAGGCTTCATACCGTCTGTTTTGTTCCATATTCCGGTAACAGCCGCCAGCATATTGGCAAGTTTTACCCTGTCATCATTCCAGACAGCCCTAAAAGCGGCGGCGGCAACCGTAGGAGTTAAAATTTCTCGCCTTCCCTCATCGCCAGAAAACATTATATGCCCTCTTGTTGGGTCTTTATCAATCATGCCTTTTGAAAACACCCACCGTATCGGCTTTGTTCCTGCTTTAATAACAACATTTTTCCGTGAAGCGGATAAATCCATATCGCCCATATAGTTAATAAAAGCGTCAATATCCGTTAAGGATAAATCGCTAACTTTTAATGCCGCCTCTTTTTGCGGTATGCCGTCCCGCAGCCACATAAAGGCTACTTTCATAGCCTCTTTTTCGGTTTTCTTCCCTGTGGAAACCGGACGGAGATACTTTCCGTTTACGTCCTTAAAAGACACTGAATAACAAGAGCGATCAGCCCTTTTGAAAATAGAAAGGCGTTCATAACGCACCTCACATTGTACCGACATTGAAACTGGTTATGTGCCAGTTTATGTGCCAGCAGTCTATGATAATACGTTATGAACGCCCTTTGTGGGGTAGTTCATACGCTAATTCCTTATAACATAAGAAATTAACTCTTTGCCACCTCGGAGAATTGAACTCCAGACACGCAGATTTTCAGTCTGCTGCTCTACCAACTGAGCTAAGGTGGCTAATCTTCAGCACCCCGTTAAGGGGTGTTACAGCCAAAAAATTAAAACAGCCCAGGCACCAAAAATGCTACAGTACCCAGCTAATGTAAGCTCACCTTTAGGTGAGCGATAGTGCCGCTTCGAAAAACGGCTTTAGGGTTCCCGCAGGGAACCTGCAACCAGCACCGCGTCAAGCGGTGTTACAGCCCAAAAAATTAAAAACAGCCCAGGCACCAACAATGGCTACAGTACCCAGCTAATGTAAGCTCACCTTTAGGTGAGCGACAGTGCCGCTTCGAAAACCAGCATTCTACCCGCACTATCTCAAAATCCCCCCAAAATGTCAATAGGGCGCAAAACCTCAGTTTTGGCGAAAAAACTGCCTTTTTGAGTTATCCTTCTTTAATTATGCCTTGAATTATCGGTATTTTCAGGGTATTATATACCAATGAGCGCCGTGCGTCTTCTGGCTCTTGATTTGGATGATACCCTTCTCCGCTCGGATTTGACTATTTCTTACCGGAACAGGAACGCCATCAAAAAAGCGAAGGCTGCCGGGGTGACGGTAGTGTTGGCTTCGGGGAGGATTCCCGCCGCGATGGAGCGTTATATCAAATTTTTGGGAATGCACCGGAAGCCCGGTTACCTTATCTGCCTGAACGGCGTCCTTATCCAGGAGAGTCACGCGGGCAATATAATCTATGAAGGCGGTATTGACGCGAATACCGCGCTCACCGCCTTTAATCTTGCCGATGCCGAAGGTTTTGCGGTGCAGATTTACGAAAATGACATAATGTATGTATCCCGGCATAATGAATTTACCGATTACGACAAGCAGCTTACCGGATTGCAGCAGGTGGTGGTAGATGATTTTCGGACTATGATAAGCGACGGCTGCCATAAGATGCTTATTCCCGGCGATCCGGTGCTTCTGGAACCGTTAGAAAAACTGCTCCGCAATTTTCTGGAAGATGATGTCACCCTGTTTACCAGCAAGCCCTATTTTCTGGAGATACTGCCCGCCCGCACCGACAAGGGAACCGCGCTGGCAAAAGTCGCCGATTTTCTGAGGATAAAGCGGGAAGAGGTGCTTGCTATCGGCGATTCAATGAACGATGAGGCGATGATCCGCTGGGCGGGTACGGGCGTCGCGATGGTGAACGGCGATGAGCGGATAAAAAGTGTCGCCGACCTGATTACCGAAAAAACCAATGACGATGACGGCGTTGCCGAGATCATCGAAAAATTAATCCTGTCAAAAACGGCGGTTCACCATGGATAATACCCCGCAGGAAGAACATATTCCCATCAGCACCGTCGATTCCCCTTCCGTGGTGTTGGAGCTTATCTATCAACTGAAAATAAAAGATGTAATGACCACAGCGGTCATTACCGGCAGAAAAGAACAGACCATGCGGCATATTCAGGTGATTATGCAGGAAAACCGCATAACCGGCGTCCCCATAACGGAAAATCAAAAACTGGTGGGTCTGGTTTCCATTAATGATATTGTCACCGCGCTGGACAAGGGGTTTATCGACTGCCCGGCTGAAGAACGGATGACGCGTGATGTCATTGTGCTGCAGGATGATATGCCCCTCTCTTTTGCCATTTCCTACCTCAACAAATACCGGTACGGACGTTTTCCCGTGCTGAACAAAGATCATGATCTGGTGGGGATTCTCAGCGCCACGGATGTAATCCGCTCGTTGCTGGTAGAGATGAACCGCGAAGTGCTGCGTCTTGAAAAAATGCAGAAAGACTCAAGCGCCGTTTCATCGTCTTTTGCGGAGATGGAATTCAACGTCCCCCGCTACGATTTTGAGCTGGCGGGACGGGCTTCAACCGAGATAAAGAAAGCCCTGAAGCAGCGGAATTTTGATCCGAAAATTATCCGGCGCATTGCCATTGCCAGTTATGAACTGGAAATCAATCTGGTGGTTCATTCGCAGGGCGGCAGTATTCATTACAGCATACAGCCGGACAAGGTGACCATTATAGCCGCCGATACCGGCCCCGGTATCGCCGATGTGAATCTGGCTTTGCAGGAAGGCTGGTCTACCGCCAACGAATATATCCGCTCACTGGGCTTTGGCGCCGGCATGGGCCTTGCCAATACCAAGCGGGTTTCCGATGAATTTACCATTAACTCCGCTGTGGGGGTCGGCACGACGGTGCGTTCAGTGGTGTATGTTAATTCATCAAAGGACGAAAAATGAAGATACGGGAAGTTGTCGCCGCCCTGGGCGCGGAAATCTGCCAGGACGAATTTGAGGATCGCGAGCTTACCGGAGCCTATACTTCCGACCTGCTGTCCGATGTCATCGCCAATGCCGCGGACTCAGGCGCCCTGATTACCATTCAGGCCCACAAAAATACCGTCGCCGTCGCCGCCCTGGTTAATGTCGCGGTCATTATCATCTGCAACTCGCGGCCCCTGCCGCCCGATATGCTGGAAGCGGCTAAAAACGAGGGCGTCGCCGTTATTCGTACCACCGAAAACCAGTTCACTGTTTCGGGGAAACTGTGGGAAATGTTAAAAAATAAGTGATGGTCGCCGATACGTTCCCCCGATACGGGGATTGACAGAGCCGCTTCATATAGTGATATTTAGAAGAAATACTTGATGGCAGCCAGGAAGTAATAAAAGAGAGCCGGAACCTTTTTTCATCCGTTTATATTATTGATTAAGGTTCGGATGGAGTTAAATTTTGAAAAAGGATGAGAAAGCGCCGCAGGATTTATCCGGGCGCCGCGCCGCCATTATTGACGCTTTAAGCAAGTCTATAGAGATATTTTCCAACTATAATGAAAAAACATTTGAAGAAGTAATAACCAACGGTATACGGCCTGTTGCGAACGCGGTTGGCCTGGATCGCGTAGTCGTGTACGCCGTGGTAGAACAGGAAGGGGAAAAGCGGTTCGGTCAAATCTATCGCTGGGACAAGTCAAAACGCGGCCTTATGTCTCTCGCCGATGAACTGCGGGTTTTACCCGATATCCCGGTTATAGAACATTGGATAGCGAACGCGGTGAAAGACAAATGTATAAGAATGCGGGAAAGTGATTTTGACGAAGACCAGGCGGCTTTTATGCGTGTGTACAGTATTAAATCAATACTGCTGATACCTATTTTTACGCATGGTAATTTATGGGGCGCGGTATCCTTTCAGGATCATACCAATGACCGTTATTTTGACGAAGACTGCTCCGATTTACTGTATGCCGCGGCGCGTATATTTTCAAACGCGGTTATCATGGAAGAAGCCATCAAAGCGCTCAAACGCCGCGAAGAAATGGCGGCCGCGCTGAACAGGGCGGCGGTGAAGTTTCTTTCGCAAAGTGAAGAATCTTTTCAGGATACCATGACAACGGGCGTGAATGAGCTCGCCGGTACCTTCAATTTTGACAGGTTTTCCATTTGGCGCAACTCAATCAAACTCGACGGTCTGCATGGAGAGCAAATATACCGGTGGGACAGGGAATCCGGCGATACTGCCGTGCCGACAAAAGAGCTGGAGGATATTACCTACGAAAAGTTTGCGCCGCGATGGGAACAACTTTTTGCCAGAGGCGAAACGATTAACAGCCCGGTAAAGTTTCTGCCCGAAGCCGCTGTGATACAGCCATATGGCACGGTATCGTTGTTTGCCTCGCCGATATTTATAAATAACTTTTTTTGGGGTTTTGTTTATTTTGAGGACCGCCGCAACGAGCGCTTTTTTGAAGCTGACAGCGTTGATATGATGCGTTCAGCCGGGTTTCTGTGTGTAAACACCTTCATACGCGCCGACATGGAAAAAAATCTGCGCGAACAGGGCGAACAGCTTAAAATCAAGCTGGAACAGCATGAACTGATTTCAGAGCTTTCAAGAGGGTTTATCTCGTCCGGCGATTCACAAACGCTGGTAAAAGAAGCTATTGCGAAGCTGGGACGCTATCATAATGTGACATTGGTGTTCGTCTTCGCCATTGATTATCAGAGCAAAGATATGCGTCTGGCGTATAATTGGACTGCCAGCGGCGTACGGCCGCGGAAAGCTATAGCCAGCCTGTATGAATATTTAAACTCCATTTTCCCTGAAATCCTGCCCGACTGCGCTACAGTACCGATAGTTGTTTGCGATGATACCTCCGCCAGTTCCGACCCGGTTTTTCAGACGCTCCATTCCATTAACATTATGGCGGTTATCATCGCGCCGCTTTATGTTGACGGCCGCTTGTGGGGGGTAATGTGCGTAGAACAGAGTGATACGCCGCGCAAATGGACGCAGACTGAAAAAGGCTTTGTCTCCATGACGGCAAGCACCATCGCGGGCGTAATCATGCGCGACATTTATACCATAAAACTCAAAGAAGCGCTGCATAAGGCGACGGAAGCAAGCAAGGCCAAAAGCGATTTCCTTTCCAACATGAGTCACGAAATGCGCACGCCGCTGAACGCGATAACCGGCATGACGACCATCGGCAAAAACGCGCAGGATGCGGAACGCAAAGACTACGCGCTGGATAAAATTCAGGACGCCTCAACACACCTGCTCGGCGTAATAAACGACGTGCTGGATATGTCAAAAATTGAGGCGCATATGCTGGAGTTGTCGCCCATTGAATTTAATTTTGAAAAGATGCTGCAAAAAGTAGTCACGGTAGTCAGTTTCCGCGTGGACGAAAAGAAGCAAAAATTTGTAGTACACATTGACAAAAGAATTCCCCCAATGCTTATCGCCGATGATCAGCGGCTGGCCCAGGTTATTACCAATCTTTTGGGTAACGCGGTTAAATTCACGCCTGAGGAAGGTTGCATCACCCTTGACGCGGATTTTAAGGGGGAAAAAAACGG
>Ga0268262_10005366_pt1 | contig 12756 bp, 5 predicted proteins | sample TergutNc150P3_FD_190354 | JGI IMG/M metagenome (GOLD analysis project Ga0268262, IMG submission 190354) | Nasutitermes corniger P3 segment gut microbial community from laboratory colony in Florida, USA - Nc150 P3 (SPAdes) (version 2) | ecosystem: Host-associated > Arthropoda: Insects > Digestive... | reverse complement strand
AACTTTATCAGTATAATCTGTTCCATTGACTTTTATAGTACCTGAATTATAAATTGATAGTTGTGTAAAATCTTGCAATAAATAACAACCTGCTGCTGGATTACTAGGAATGGTCGCTGGAGTTTGTACAGTACTAAAAGCTGCTCCATTGCAATAACTTGCCAGATACTCACACGAGGATGCTGCCTCTACCGTTATTATACCAGCGCAGGGAGCTGTTTGACTGACACCACAAGTTGCAGTTGCCGTTACATTGTTAATTGTCTGTGCTGTATTAATAGCACTATTGATAGAAGTTGGGCTCCAAGTGATGCCACTAGTAACCGCAGTCGTTCCGCAAGTCACATCGGGCTTGACCGGAGTTTGTCCAGTTTTTATTGTTTGTGTAACAGAACTACAAGTGAGTTTTGGATGAACCGTTAGTGTGCCGGTACAGGCGATACTTTTACCGCTACAGTTTCCAGAAGATGCCGATACTGATATGCCTGTATATGTACCTGCCACAGGATTACTCCAAGCTGGCGCAGTCGGCGTACCTGACCAAGTAAGACCGCTACTAACTGCTGTGTTATTGCAAGTCACTGCTGGTGCGGTTATTGCTGTGCCTGCCGTACCTGATGTAGGTACAGATGCACAAGCGAGCGTGTATGTTACTACGGAGCTACTGCTCGGTACTGCGCTAGAGCTACTTGCCCTGCTAGAACTACTTGCTACCGCACTAGAGCTACTTGCCCTGCTAGAACTGCTTGCTACTGCACTAGAGCTAATGGCAGCCACGCTGCTACTGCTAGGTATAGCCACGTTAGAACTGCTGCTTGGCACACTTGCCTCGCTACTGCTACTTGTTGCACAGCCGGGTGCAGGACATATTTTAAATGTACCTTCGCATTTAATTTGTAATCCTTCACATACTTGTGCATCGTCATCAGTATTTACCTTAGCTAGAATGTTATCATAATCTCCCACTATTGCATCTTTCCAAGAAGTTCCTTTCGGTCCCGGAGCATTAGTCCACGAAATTTTAATAGCGTCTTTGTCTTCTTTGTTTATAACGGTAACTGTGCCGCTCTTTATCTCTGTGCATTCTACCTTAGGTCTCTTAGCAGCAGGAACTTCCTGACCCGCTATCCCTGTACTATTATCGCTCACTTTACAAGCAAGAATATATGGAGATTCACCAGAACTGCTCTGGTTCACGTTTGATGAGGAGGAAGAACCGCCTTGTGAATCTGAACTGGAAGTTCCACTTGTATTTGTACCACTGCTTGAATTGTTACCTGTTATGCTAGAAGAAGATTCTTTAGGTTTGGATGAACTAGATGGCTCTTGCATTATTGCAGACATAAAATCTGGTTTTTTCATATTGCCTTTTAGAGTTTTCATGGCATCTCCTACCTCGTCCAATATTTCTCCATTTTCAATATTTTCTGGAGTGCCATGACCACAAGCAATTATTATAGAAATTGTTGTTAATGCCGCCAAAATAAGCGGCAACAAATTAATGAATTTAAATTTTTTAATCATAATAAAAACCTCTTTGAATGTAGAAAAAAATCCACACTCCCTAATAGTAAATATACATTTTTTTACAAAAAAATGACATTTCTAATCAAAAAACCCGCTTTGCAGATTCAAAAAAATACGATTTTCACCTTTTTTAGTGATATTTGCATTATTCCCAATAGAATATATTCGATTGCATCCAAGCACAAAATCAAAAGTCTGCATTTTAATCCTAATTTTTGGTTCCGTAAAAAGCCTTTTAGCTCCCATATCGCTCCACGGATTTGGCTCCCCATCTTTTGCAAAACCGCCTGCCAAAAATATGCCGCTACCCTGCCACTGCAAAGAAAGACCCGCATGTACAAGCCCATATAAATGAGAAGAATTATCTGGGGTTTGCCACTCTCCCATATAACTGCCCATTCCCATAGCAAAACGATAACGATTTCCTATGGCAGGGTCTGGGTCATAAAAAGGAGTACGCCCGTAGAGTTCGTTTGGCAAAATAAAGATTCCTCTATCGGTTCTGCGAAAATTCGCACCGAACTCTGTTCCTGCGCTTATGGATATATATTCGGTAAGTGGCTTTGTAATTGAAAGAATACCTTGGCTAGAAACATAAAGTGGAGCCTCTTGGTCAAGGCTATGCACAGAAACCGCCTTGAAACCACCTGTGAGCTGTGCCATAAAACCCTCTTTTGCAAACCACCTGTTATACCCTTCGCTTTGCCAAAGCCATTTAGCATAAGGAAACAGTGAATTCACCCCCACAGGCAGGTAAACAAAACCTATTGGCTCCTGTTCTTCATCATCTTCGAAAAAGTCTTCATCATAAATAGGGCGACCCGAAGCACCGCTTGTTATATCTCTGCGGTCAAATTCAACAGCAATCTGCAAACGCTCTTTTTCAATGCCAAGAACTATTTTGCCACCGTTTTCTTTTAGCAACTTTGTTTCTCTCTCTTGAATGTGCCTTTGAAAAAAGGAAGTGGGTTCGTATTCATAAAATTTTGCCTTTGCAAAAAAATTACCACTGCTCATAAAAAATCGCTCAAAACGCAAATTCGGCTCCACGCCCCTAACTCCCTGCCCGTAAAAAGCCATTAAATTCAAATTGTAACCAAACTGGTTCACAAAACGAAAATTGACATTTGCCGCAATGTTTGCACCAAAAAGCGTTCCACCAAAACCTATGAGCAATAGCGATAATTGCGGATTGCTCTTTGAGTTTATTTGCAATAGAGAACCCGTATCCAAAACTAAATTCACCTCTCTATAAGAACCGTCTTCTTGCAAATTTTTCAAAAAACTGCGAACACCAAGAATGCCTGTATCGCTGGGGTTCCAAAAACTTTTCAAATGCCCCTGAATTTCGGCAGGAATGCTGTCAAAAACGGGAATATAGAGAAAGCGAGGTGGTGGCGGCGAGAGCTGAGAGTTGAGAGTCCAAAGCTCGGAATTTTGAGGTATCTGAGCTAAGCGTGTGCGGCGAACTTGAACGGCTTGGATTCCTGCTTCAAAGAGGGAATCAGAATTTGGTTTTGAGTGGGGGCGCAAAATTATCAATGTGGAATCTTCGCGCCACAATTTTTGCTGGTAGCGCTCTGCAGCCGAGCCATTTGTATCTCTTAGAGCAATGGGATTCGAAAAAATTCTAAATAGTGTATCTTGTTTTTTGCCAACCAACGGAGGAAAGGGATAATTCTCTGTGCTATCTATTTTGCGAAATGGTCTTTTAGAACCTATATCGGAGCGCCAAAGGCTTTCTTGAATTCTTAAATCAAAAAAAGCCTGCCCAAAATACGGCTTGCTTTCGGTAATTTCAACTAAAAAAGGAGAGCCGTCTTCTTTGTGCTTTATTAGCCATTCTTTTTGCCACAAAGCAGATTTCTTAAACTGTTCTGCCTTTGGTAGAGAGTCCCAAGATTTAATCAACTCCCTTATTTGCATTGAACTCCAGCCCGCACTCCACAAAGCACCTACAAAAGCACCCCACTGGCTACCAACAACCGTATCTATTGGTATTTGAAACCTCTCTATTTCGCTCAACACTCCCAAATGATATTCAATTGAAGAATAATCGCCATTCATATATATTACCGCAGCATTTGTTTGAAACCACAAAACAGCGGTAAATAAAATAATACGAGGTATTTTGAGCATATTTAAAAGATACAAATTTCTGGCTCCAACACAATGCCGTGTTTTTTTTTCACTTCTTGAACTATTTTTTCCATAAGCACTTTTACATCGCTGGCTGTTGCGCTTCCCCTATTCACAATAAAATTCGCATGAAGCTCAGAAACCTGTGCATCCCCTACCCTGCACCCTTTAAGCCCACAAGAATCTATTAAATAGCCCGCAGATAAATGACTATCGGTCAAGGGCAAATTGCTTGTTGGGTTTTTAAACACAGAACCCGCGTTTGGATATTTCAAAGGTTGCTTTTCGCGCCGCCAAGCTAAAACCTCTTTTCTGTTCTTGTTTATAACTTCTTTTGACATTGGAACAAAATCAAATTCAGCAGAGATAATAATTTCGTCTAGCATTTTAAATACACTGTTTCTATAAGAGAATTTACATTCTTCATTTGTTCTTGTCACTATTCCACCATAAGTTGTAATAGAAACAACGCTTTTTATACAATCCGAAATTTGCTGCCCGTGCGCTCCGGCATTCATAAAAATTGCACCGCCAATGGTTCCGGGTATGCCTTCAAGTTTTTCTATTCCACCTAAGCCTTTGTTTGCGGCAGCTTGAATAACATCGTGCAAGGAGTTCCCAGCTTCCAAATTTTTCCCTATTTTAATAACCAAGCCGTCATAACCATTGTCGCTAAAAAGGACATTGCTTCCATTGCCCAAGATGAAAAATTTTTCATTATTTTTTTTGCAAAACATCAACAACTCCCTAATTTCGGCGATGGATTTAGGACTTGCAAAAAACTTTGCTGACCCGCCAATTTTAAAGGTGCTGTATTTTTTTAATAAGACATTTTGTGAAATCAATGCAAACCTCCTTTGTGCTGTTGTTTATTATTAGTTTAGAGTTTAGAGTTGAAAGTTGAAAGTTGGGTTTTTGCATTTTCATTCTCCTCTCAATATCGCTTTCGCTCATTCCTTTTTTTAATAGGCGTTCTTTTCTTATGTTTTCATTAGCTTCCACAATCCAAACCTCTTGCATTTTTTTTGCGAAATCTGGCCATTTATATAAAACTGCAGCTTCCACAAAGGGCGGGTTTCTTTTTTCAATTTCATGCTGCAAAAGCGGGTGAACAATGCTCTCCAAAAGGCAGAGTTTTTGCTCGTTATTGAAAACAATTTGCGAAATATAATGGCGATTCACTCCACTTTCCAAAACAGCCTCATTTCCAAACTCCTCTGCAATTTTTTTTCGCAAATCCTCATTTTCCCTGTAAAGCTCGTGGGCAAGGGAATCGGCATCCAAAACCTCAAAACCCGCCTCCATAACAACAGATGCCACAAGAGATTTCCCAGAACCTATTAAACCTGTGATGGCTAACATTAAAGGGAATTTAGAAATTTCTATAGTAGCCACTTATTAACTCTGAATCTCGCTGTGGCGTTCCCCCCGTTAGCTCTCCGAGCGGAAAAAACGGGGGGACAAATGGTGATTTTTGTTAAAAAAATCTCCATTCTAGGGGGGAATTTACTATATTACCCCCCATGCCTAAAATAAATGTCTCAGAAATTTGGAAACAAATCCAAGCTCCGGGTTTTAACCCAGAGCATGATGCGGCGCTTGTGGAACAGGTAAAGCAAGCAGCAATTAGTTCAACAGAACCTGCCGTTGTGAGTTTTGGCACAAGCGGTTGGCGTGGTGAAATAGGTTCTGAATTCACGCTGAAAAATATTCAAGTTGTGGCAAAAGCCATTTTACAAGTTTATAGGGAAGCAGATGCTGCAACTTTTGAAGCACTGGGCGTAAATTCTTTTGAAGAATTGCGAACAAAAGGCGTGGTGCTTGGGCACGATAACCGCCTGCTTGGTAAGGAATTTTGCGAGGTGGTGGCAGACCAGTTTATAAAAGCGGGCATAAAGGTTTATTATGGCGGCGAAATGCCAACACCAGAATTCAGTACAGCTATAGAGCTTTTGGAGGCGGCTTGCTCGGTGAATATGACTCCTTCTCATAATCCAAATCATTACAATGGAATAAAATTCAATCCCGCAGACGGAGGCCCCGCAGGTCCAGAAATCACGGATAAAATAACCGCTAATTCAAATAGCCTAATGAAAACCCACGTTTGGGAAGAAATGGGCAGCATAAATTGGGAAATAATAGACCCAATTAAACTCTATAAATTATTCTCAGAAAAACAGGGAACCATAAAATACGGCAGAATTCAGTCTTTGCTCTCAAAAGAAAGTATAGACTTGGTATGCGACCACGTTCACGGCTCAACAAGAGGCAGGCCTGCTGCATTTTTGAACAACCCCGGATGCCTAACCAGCCTTAGAACCGAAACAGACCCCTTGTTTGGCGGCATTGCCCCAGAGCCGTCTTCTAAAAACCTCGCTGGCGTAAAGCAGGTTTTAAATGCCAGTAAAAGTCGTTTTCGCCTAGGCGCAATTTTTGACCCAGACGGAGACCGCATTCGCTTTTACGATGGCACAAGGGAAATAGACATGAACAGTTTTGGAGCAATAGCTTTTCACTATATGGTAACTTGGCGCAAAGAAGAAGGTGTCCTTGCAAAATCCGTTGCAACATCTAATTTTGCAAATATCATCGCCACAAAGCTCGGCATTCCTGTTATGGAAACCCCTGTTGGTTTTAAAAACTTTCGCCCTTGGCTAAAGAGAAATGCAAATCCAAAAGCCTTAATTGCCTTTGAAGAATCCGATGGCATAACAGGACTAAACAACACTTTGGAAAAAGACGCAGGCTTTGGGCTATTGCTTGCGCTTGAAATTATGGCCGTAACGGGCAAAAATCTAGGTGAATACTTAGACCTTTTATACGCAGAATATGGCCGTCTTTACCCTGAACGTTCTGGCTTTGAGGTGGATAAATCTTTGGTCGGCGCTCCCCTGCTAGATAAAGTTCATAAAATAGCAGAATCTGCACAACCCGGTGCTCAAATTTCCATTGGCAGCAGAAGCAAAATTGTCAAGGAACTGATAACCATAGACGGCGTTAAAATAATATTTACAGACGACTCTTGGATGCTAATTCGCCCAAGCGGAACAGAACCAAAAGTTCGCATTTACGCCGAATGCCGTGACTTAGAAGAAAAAGAAGATATGTTTAAAACGGCACAGAAATTATTTTTTAGTTGAAAATTTATAGTGCTTCACACTCTAATACTAGCTGCTGGACTAGGAACAAGGCTTCGCCCTTTAACCGAGCGAATAGCAAAACCCCTTATTCCCATAGCGGATAACTGCCCTCTTGGGCGGCAGGCATTGCTTGCAAAAAAAATAGGTTCAGAAAAAATTCACGCAAATGCGCACCATTTGGCAGAGCAAGTACAAAACGCAGCCGCAGAGCTTGGCATAGACAAGGTTTGGTTTGAACCTGAGATTTTGGGAACGGGCGGCCCAATTCAAAGAATGTACAATGAAGGAGAGAGAGGCGAACTCCTTGTTTTGAATGGAGACTGCGAACACAATTTGGATATAGAAACATTTTTGAAACAGGCAAGAAACTCAGGAGCCACTTGTGCGCTTCTCGCAATAGACAATCCAGAGATAAATACGCTCTGCATCAATAACGAAAAGCGTTTGGTTGGCATTGAAAACAAATTTGGCGAAAAAGGCACGGAAAATGCCACATTCACAGGCATATCTTGGTATTCAGAAAAAGCTTGGGAACAGGTGGCAGATAGAGATATATGGAATTGTTGGGCAAAACTGCTCAAAAAAGGCGAAAATCCTTTTGTGCAAATTGCAGATAAAAATTCGCTTTGGATAGATATTGGCTCGCCTAAAGGCTTGATGAAAGCTGTGTCCAGCAAAAATCCAGATTCCTTTGCCGTTGCTGGTTCCGCAGGTTCGGGAAGAAAATATTACAGAATGTCAAGCGCAGGGCATTCTCTGATTTTGCAGCAGTCTTACGAAGGAGACCCCGATTTTGAGCGTTTTGTTCGCTATGGAAAATTATTCAACACTTTGGAACTTCCAACACCGGAAATTTACGCAGTTGATGAAAAAGAAAAGCGTGTTGTGATGCAAGATTTGGGTTCCGTTAGGCTTTACGATGCAACGCAACCAATGCTCCACTACCCCGCTGTTCTGGAAAAATTAATTGTTTGGCAAGAGGCAAGCGAGCGAGCCTTTGCACTTGACAACGAACTTGCAAACAGAATTTTTGACGAAAACTATTATCTTTGGGAAACGTCTTATTTTGCAGAAAACTATTTGCAAGCTCATTTGGGATATACCGAAATCCCAGCGGATTTATCCGCATTTTTCAAGGACTTAGCAAAAAAGGCAGTGGCGCAGCCAAAAGTTTTGATGCACAGAGATTTTCAATCGCAAAACATAATGGTTTATGATGAAAATAAAATTGCCTTCATAGACTTTCAAGGCGCGCGTAATGGTTCAATTTACTATGATGTAGCTTCTCTGTTGTGGGACCCATATATGATGATTCCAGCAGAAACGGTTAAGCAATTATTTGAGCTTTGGTTTAACGCAAATCCGCTTTTGAAAGATGTTTCGTTTGAAAAGGCTTGGGAAGATTTTTTAGTAGCAAGTACTCAGAGACTTATGCAAGCCCTTGGTGCTTATTGTTTTTTGAGCAAAAAAAAGGGGATAAAATCTTTTGAGCAGTATATAGAATCTGGTGCTAAGAGATTGGAGGAAGTTCTAATTAAATTTCAACATAACAGCCATTTCAAAGGAAAGGGTTTGGCGGGTATGGGCTTCGCCACCTTGCAACTGTTCTCTTAAACGCCGGTATTCTATATAGGCATTTGCGCTTGCAAGTTTGCTAAAAGTATAACCTGCGGTTGGACGAAGATACCACTCGTGAGAGCGGGCTGTAACGTTGCGGGATTTTCTTTCAAGTTCAGGAGTATAACTTGTTTTCTCTTCGCCACTTGTAGTTTGCACCACAGTATGAACTCCAGAAGCTGTTCCGTTTGCAGGGGTGTAAGGGTCAAAACCCGCAAAAGGAGCATAGTCTTCCTTAATAAGTTTTCTATAGCTATAACCGCTCGATAATTTCAAGTCTATATCGTTGTTTAACTTTATGTACCAACGCCAAAGCTGAAAACCTCTTTTGGCTCTAAGAGCATAAGCTATTGAAAGCTCGTCTCCGGCGGCATAGCCTCTATCCACTGTTTTGTCGGTATATAGCCAGGGAATTTTTAAGTAATAATCTTCATCAACTTCTTTCCAGCCTTCTGTTTCGGGCAATTCCATTTTTGCTCGCCTCACCTGCTCTTCCATTTTTACTCTAACACTGTTATCTATGCGAATATTACCCTGTGTTAATGCGCTTATGCGAATGATAGGGTTAAAATCTATTGTGGTTAGCCATTCATTTTCGGCACTTTGATAAGGACGAACCGTGTAGCGTTCTTGATAGTCAAAACGGTGCGAAGTTGAAAGGCTACGGAGCTTGCCCTTGAAAAAATTAAAACGATGCGCGAAATTTGGAACATTCACCCCAACTCCAATTTTTGGCCAGGTAGTTGTTGTGTCTATAAACAAAGGAGTTTCTCTTGTTTGCTTGAATGTTTCATTCCAAGTTAAATCGCCTTTAACGCCAATATCCCACCAAGGCAAAGTGAGCGATGTGCTATTTGTTAAATTGCGCCTAATGCTATGCTCAAAACGCCCCTGATACACAATGGTATCTGTATTCTTGTTTCTGTACTGCGCAAAATCTTCGTAATCTTCTCTTGTTTTTAGCCCCATATCACCGCTGACCAAATTCCAAAAACCCCTGCCGCTGTAACCGTTTCCAAAACCAAGACCAAACAGATAGTACTGAAACGATTCTACGTCTTGATCTTCGTATAATTGCCAAAGCGTAAAATCCTCTCCATTTGTTTGCAAATCTACACTCCAAGTGCTACGAATTTCTTGCCACTTAAATTTTTCAAAGAAATTGCTAATAGGGTTTTTTCCAGCTATGCCAGTAAGTTGTTGTAATTTTAAACTCGGAGAAAATTCAAAGCGGTTGTTTTGCTGAATTGTCCAAAAATTCTTTGAAAGCGTTTCTTCATCATAGAAATCAAAGTTGTTTGGAATGGATTTATTCTGCGTAAATCCGCTGTTAAAAGAAAATCTCATTGGCAAAAATGGAATCCAATCTGCCGAGAAATTTGCTCTAAAATCTTGCCTGCGATTTCGCTCGCCCCGCAATATTCCATAAGTTCTGCCATAATCTCTTAAACCAACGCTGTCTATTTCATAAGAATAAGCGGTTTGATATATGGTATCTTGCGCCCCTGTGGTATCGTTAGTAACAACTTGCAAGGGATATTCGTAAGAAACTTCTCTAACATAAACTCTTTTATCTGTGTGGTCGTAATCAAAAATAAAGTTTTTGGCAAACAAACCACCCTCACCACTTGGGTTAAAAAAATCTTCCTTTACAAAAGCTTGCCTATCGCCACCAGCATACATATCACGGTTTATATTTAGAGTGTAATTAAGATTAAAGAAAGGTAAAATGTTCCAACGAATATCTGCCTTATGAGTCAAATCTGTTGTGAAATTCGTTATTTTTTCCACCTGAGGTTCTATAAAATTTGGATCTCTTTCTTGATTTTCGCCTCTGCTATAAGCCAAGTCCATTACCGTTAAATCAAAGGTTCCAGGCCACAGTTCAATAGGCAGGCTTTTGTTGCCAAACAAATATATGTTGTTCCGCTCAAGAGGTCCCAGTTTATATTCCAAAACCGTATTGTACTGGTAAATGCTATCTGCGATTTTTGCTGAACGCCGTTCAGTTTCTCTGTAAGAATAATTCAAGGCGGGGCGTTCCAAAAACACTTGCCCAAAAATTTCCCGAAAAATATTTTTGTTTTTTTTGTAATCTTTGCTAAAACCAATAGATAGAGTTCTTGAACGTGAAAAACTCTGGTATCCCTTAGACTGAGAAGTCTCTCTCAAAGAATGCTCTTCGCTTGTATCTTTAATTTCCAAACCAACGTTTGCAAAATCACCGAACATATCAAAAGCATTATCTCGGCTAAGACCAATATCATCGTCTGGTTTTAAGTATGGGCGAAGCGTTGTGGAACTGTAGCTAATCCCAAAAGGCAAGCGCAAACCGTAATCGTCTTTGAAAAATTTGTTTATGTTTAGGCTTGCAGTTCCGTTTACATCCAAGCGTGTATTCGCTTCGCTAAGCGTTGGCTTAGGGCTTTTTCCATCTGTTTTAAGTGTTGCAAAATTCCCGTCTTGATAGCGCAACTCGCCAGAAATAGAAAATACATCAGAAAAATCTAATTGCCCGTGAGTTCTTGCGGCATAACCCCAGGCGTTGTTTATCCCCGAAAGCCGCAAATCGTTAATCCAAAAAGTTCCCTCCAAGTCTTCCAAAGATGCATCGTTATCTGCTATAATAACAAAACGTATCCAGTTAATTCCACTGCTAGAAGGATTCCCCACAACTTTTATCACTTCTTTTCTGTTGTCTTTGGTTAAAGTGTCTATCTTTGTATTAAAAAATTCTCTGTCTATTTTCAAATCTGAAAATTTGGAAAGCGGAAGCGAAAAAGCGTTTTTCCTCCAATTATTTTCGTGGCAATCCTGAATTCGTTCTCTATTGCTACATTCAAGCTTTTCGGGCTTAAAAGACCATTCGTAATAATCTTGGCTACCATCTAGCCCGCCACGGCCAAATTGCAAGGCAAATCTCACGGGAGTTTTTGCCGCTTTGGTTTCGTAATGTATTTCCATTTTAATATTGTTGTAAGAAGTAAAATCTTTAACTTCGTTTTCAAAAAATTTAGTAGCGCTCACTGCCTGCCCAGGATGCAAACCGCCATATTCCAAAAGCAAGCTCTGTTCCTTTAAGGGAGCACCAGTATTTTCGTCTCTTTCTAGTGGTGTATTTGGCGATATGAAATAAGAACTCAAATTATCGCGGTTATTTATTACCTGAACCCTTAAATAATTGCTATCTGGAACAACTACCGCACCCGGAGCTTGAATTTCTGCGTTTATTTCTCCGGTCACAGTTTCAGTAACAGGATTAGATACTATTCCAAACTCATTGCTTCCAGAATTTTCTATCCATTCATTCCCCACAATTTTAAAATCTGCAATTTGCACTCTGCCCTCTGCAATGCCCTGTCCCAAATTTCCATACCAAAGCCTTGTGGAAACAGCTTCTGACAAAATACTTATTGCAGAAACGCCCGTACCAGACACTATGGTATCGAATTTATCAAGTGGAACGCGAAACCTGCGCCAGCCGTTTTGCAATTTTTCAAACTGGGTTGCATCTTCTGTATTTAAATCTATTTTATAGCGCACAAAGCGAATTTCGGTATCTAACTGCCCATTGCGATTTATGTCTTCGCTATCGAAATTTCTCTCTCCTGCATTGCCCTTTGTGCCGTTAATCTGGGGTGGCGGGTCGCTTAAATCTAACAGATTGGCATTAAACTTATCTCTTGCAACATCTGTGTTTCCACCAGCAACATTTTCTGCTCTTAGAGTATCGGAACGGCACTGAGCATAGCGACAATCCCAAGTTACCAACTTTCCATCCACTCCGGCTGCGTACCCCAAACCCATATCGTTAAGCGGCTGCGTTGTACCCGATAGAGCTTCGGAATACAGTACATTATTATCAGGTTCATAACCATTTATGCTTATAGCTTCGCTGATTAAACCCAAATCAACATACAAAGAACCAACATTTCCTCTAACCACCATTTCTATATATCTCTTTTGCGATAAATCTTGATAATAAGAACCGTTAGGCCGCATAATTCCACCCCAACTTTTCCCGTTCAAATTATCGTTTGGCCTTAATCTAAGGCTCAAAATAGTCAGTTCCCTATTATCCACATCTGTATTGCCAATTGGCGTGTAAATATGCCTGTAACGCATGGAAGTATTGCTGTGCCACACAAATTCTCCAGCGTATTTGTAATCCAAATGTTCTATGTATGTGGATTGGTCGTTTGCAATTCCACCCGGAGGGCTTGCCTTGAACCACATGAGTCTGGAAAGCGGAAATTGCAAGCTGAGCGAGCTTCCCTCAAAATCATCTATCAAAGCAGATTTTCTTGAATTTGTATTTGAATTATGGTAACTT
>Ga0268262_10005364_pt1 | contig 12756 bp, 14 predicted proteins | sample TergutNc150P3_FD_190354 | JGI IMG/M metagenome (GOLD analysis project Ga0268262, IMG submission 190354) | Nasutitermes corniger P3 segment gut microbial community from laboratory colony in Florida, USA - Nc150 P3 (SPAdes) (version 2) | ecosystem: Host-associated > Arthropoda: Insects >... | reverse complement strand
GTTGGGACATTCCTCGCCGGTGTCCGGGTTGCGGATCGTTACCTCAATGCCGGGCAGGGCCCTGCCCACTGTCTCGACTTTTGCCTCAAGGCTGTCGTCGAAGCGGGTCTGGGTCATTACAGGGGAGGACTCGGTTAAACCATAGCAGATTGTAACATCTTTCATGTTCATCAGGTCGATAACCTGGCGCATTGTTTCGATGGGGCAGGGAGAGCCCGCCATGATGCCGGTACGGAGGCTTGAAAGATCAAACATCTTGAACATGGGGTGGTTTAGTTCCGCGATGAACATGGTCGGAACCCCGTACACGGCGGTGCATTTTTCTTTTTGGATTGTCGCCAGCACCAGCAATGGGTCGAACCATTCCACGATTGCCGCAGTTGAGCCGTGGGTCAGAATCGCCATCATTCCCAGCACAAGTCCGAAGCAATGGAACAACGGCACGGGCAGGCACACGATGTCTTTTTCCGTAAGGCGCTGGTTGTCGCCGATCCCCAGCCCGTTGTTGAGTATGTTCCTGTGGGTAAGCATGACCCCCTTGGGAAAGCCCGTGGTTCCGCTGGTGTACTGCATATTTACCACGTCGTTGCGATCCAGCGACGCTTCGATTTTTTTCATTTCAGTGTCATCGGTATGCTGTCCCAATAAAAGAACCTCGTTAAAGCTGTACATGCCCCGGTGCTTCTCCTGCCCCACATATATAACGTGTTTAAGGAAAGGGAATTTCGCGGACTTCAAATGCCCGCGCGGTGATGTCTTGAGTTCCGGAATCAGTTCGTTGACCATTGCGACATAATCCGAATCCCGCCATCCGTCAATAACGCAGAGGCATACCATGTCCGACTGCTCCAGCACATAATCAAGCTCGTGGAGTTTATAACCTGTATTCACCGTGACAAAGACCAGCCCAATCCGCGCGCAGGCGAACAGCACCGTGTTCCAGTCAGGCACATTGGTCGCCCACATTCCCACATGGTCGCCTTTTTTCAGTCCCATGGCAAGAAAGCCCTTTGCCAGCTCGTCAACGCGCTTGTTAAATTCGCTATAGGTAAAACGGAGATTGCGATCCGCGTAAACCAGAAAATCATGATTCGGATTCGCCTGTGTTTTGTCGCGTAACACTTGAGTCAGTGTTTTTTCAATATATTCCATGTTTGTATGTTCCCTGCTTCCAACTTACATTGGAGTGTAAATAACGGCCAGTATCTTTACCGGTTGCGCGTCGGCGGAGACTACCCGGTGGGGCACGATAGAATCGTAATACACCGAATCCCCGGGTTTGAGCGTTTCTGTAATAGTGCCGTATTCCAGTTTAAGGTTTCCCGTAAGAACGTGGATAAATTCCTCGCCTTCGTGCGCGGATTTTTCCTGTACCGCGTTGGGTTCAATGTCAACGATGAACGGTTCCATGTGGCGGCCGTTTTTGTCGGCGGCAAGCGTCTTGAAACTAAGCCCCTTATGATCGGTTTTTGCGCCTGCGTCATCCGGAAGCCCCGTCTTAAAACGCTCCGAAACAGCCGCTCCGCCAGCGCGGGTAATGACCGGTCCAAGCTGTTCGTGATCGTCCAGCAGGGTGCCAAGCCTGACCCCCAGCGCCCGTGAAATCTTAATCAGCGGCGCAAGGTCGGGGATATGCCCCTCATCTTCGATCTTAGCAATCATCACTTCTGAGATGCCGCTCCGTTCCGCCAGCGTCTCCCTGCTAATGGAATAAGTGCTGCGTAATTCAGATATTCTTTGTCCTGGTGTGTGTGCCATAATGGTCGCATTATATAGAATTTGGTAGATTTTTACAAGATAGGGACTGGGGATCAGGGAACGCTTTGCGTTGTTTGGATCGCGTCGTTATCAATTCAGAATTTTTCCTTGACTTTTCTTACGAATGTCCCCGATCCCTATACTTATTTAATCAAACGCAATATCGTATCACCATGAGCGCCGACAATTTCTTCTTTCCGGGGATGGATTATTAAATCCATGCCTTCCATCGGCAATGCCCCAAAAAGAACATCGTCGGCACCGGGAACAACAAGCGCAGGGCAAACCGTATGCCTGTTTTTCCAATGGACTTCTACCCCGTCTGTTATTTGACAAACGACAGATGAACCGTCTCCCAGAACCCCGGGTGTCGTGCCTTCTAATTCCAGGCCCAGTTTCTGACAGGTATCCTCATTAATTACAAGAGTCCATGCCCCGGTATCAGCCAGAGCTTCTACCGTAAGCGAACGAACCTGCGCGTCCGTAATATGTCCGCGTTTAGCCTCCCCTACATCAACAGCGTTTTTTAATGTAATTTCCGTTCTTACTGTACTCATATAAATCTCCTTAAAAGAATACTCTCTTTTGCAGAAAAAGCAAAGAGGGGGATCAGGGCCAGTCCCCGATCCTTGACCCTTGTTTTTCATTGACAAACCTGTAAATTTGTGCGATATTATAAGTAGGCGGTAGCCGAAAGCCGTATACGCGAGGACGGTCGGTCTGATTTTTCAGGTGGGCCATGTTTCCCGACTACGGCTTTTTTTTTAGACAGGAAGCATTTTTATATTTTTGAGAGCGTAATATCTGAATTTTGCAATATCATCAACCCCTTTCCTAACGATGATGATAACCTTAAACAATTCGCCGTTGACCTTACAAGCACTTTCATACTCGCTCGCGCCTTCAATTTCCGGTCTGTTTTTATAATCGGGGCTTTCTCTTATAAAAATTCCATTTTCAAGAAAAAAATCCAGTAACTGAACCGAAATTATTTGTTCCCGTTTTCTGGATTTCCGCCACCACTCCATAATTCCGTCCCTTGATACTCGTATTGGGCTTTGTGTATTTTTGTTGGTGAAAATTTTTCCTTGAAATTTTTGTCTGGCTATTTGAAGATAGCGATATTTTAACTGCCCTATAGAAAGGATTTTTTCTTCTTCTGCTTCCAAAATTTCCGGTATGTAGGCTTCTTCTGGTTTGTTTTCCACGAATAAAAGTATACAGAAAACAATGGAGAATTAACAAGGAGCAGTGAGCAAAGAAAGGAAGATTGAGAGTCTTCTTGCTATTTCCCATTCATTGTGATAAAACAATAAATAATGAAAAGAACAAAGTTAGTGTATATGTTGGGCAGGAATGAAAAAGAATTACTTGCTTATGATGAATATGACAGTAAAGGCTCAGGGGAATGGTTTACCGATAACCCAATAATGGCCAACGAATATTATATTGAACAAGCGGTATATAAAGCAACTGAAAAAAGATTAGACGTATATATGTGGGAAGCTACTTACGATACCGATGAAAAGAAAATTATTAAAGAAGAGCTATGGCTTCAATTTACCAATGAAGAAGCCGTAGAATGGAAAAAGGAACATTCAAGCAATGCTTGACAGAGTAAAGCTATGAATTCAAAAGATACTACCATTATGTTAAAATGTGATTGCGGTTGTTCCATGCTCGTTGTTGAAAAAAGCGAATGGGAAGATGGCGAAATAGACTATAATATTTCAGTTCAGGATTCCCGTTATGACCACAACTACACAACATTATGGGGCAGATTAAAGAGCGCAATGAAGCTCCTTTTTGGCAAACCTGTTTATTACAGCGATGTATACATAGATGAACCTGAAAGATTTATTGAGTTTGTAAAACAATTGAATGTACTATGTCAGAATCAAGGTAAAACTTAATAAATGCTAAAAAAGAGATTTCGTTAGGCGCCTTCTTATTTAAGCATACGCAATGTCGTATCGCCATGAGCGCCGACAATTTCTTCTTTCCGGGGGTGGATTATTAAATCCAGACCTTCCATTGGCAATGCCCCAAAAAGAACATCATCGGTGCCGGGAACAACAAGCGCGGGGCAAACCGTTTGCCTGTTTTTCCAATGGACTTCCACCCCGTCTGTTATTTGACAAACAACACTTGAACCGTCCGCCAAAACTCCGGGCTCCGGGCCCACTAATACTAAGCCCAGTTTTTGACAAATATCCTCATTAATGACAAGCGTCCATGCCCCGGTATCAGCCAGGGCTTCCACCGTAAGGGTACGAACCTGCCCTTCCGTAATATATCCGCGTTTTACGTTCCCTGCATCAACAGCGTTTTTTAATGTAATTTCCGTTCTTATTGTACTCATATAAATCTCCTTAAAGTATACTCTCTTTTGCAGAAAAAGCAAAGAGGGGGATCAGGGCCAGTCCCCAGTCCCTAATATATATAGGGCGAGAATTTGCATTTTGCTTGCATCAAACGAGAAAAAAAGAAAAAAAAGATCACACAGTGTACTGAGTTCAATTAGCTTTCGAACAAAACCCCTGATCCCCGGTTCCCATACGCCCACTGCTCGGGCTAAAGCCCTCGCGTCTTATCCGGTAAACCGAGGCCATTAATTGGGCTCCCGCACCACCGCATATCCTATAAAACACCGCTTAACGCGGTGCCCTCTTTGCGCCCCATATTGAGACAAAACAATCATTTTCTGGTATATTCTTTCCATGGACTACAAAGAAGCTGGTGTTGACATTGAGGAGGGCTACCGCGCCGCCGCCCATTACAAAGGGCTTTCCGAAATGACCATAAACGGCAAGGATGCGGTTCTGGGCGGAGTAGGCGGTTTTGCCGGATTGTATTCGCTGAAGGGATTCTTGTCGGGCACCGGCGCGATGGAAGAGCCGGTATTGGTTTCCGGCACGGACGGAGTCGGAACCAAGCTGGATATTGCCTTTAAATTAAAAAAATTCGACACGGTGGGCATAGACTGCGTAGCCATGTGCGTCAATGACGTGCTGTGCGTCGGGGCCAGGCCTCTTTTTTTCCTTGATTACCTTGCCTGCGGAAAACTCGACGCGGACGTGGCCGCGAAAATTGTCAAAGGCGTCGCAATTGGCTGCCGGGAAACAGGCAGTGTGCTGCTTGGCGGAGAGACCGCCGAAATGCCCGGTTTTTACGAAAACGGTAAATATGATATAGCCGGTTTTTCAGTCGGCATTGTTGACCGCAAAAAAATAGTTGACGGTTCCAAAATCTGCGAGGGGGACGCGCTGCTGGGAATAAGCTCGTCCGGCACCCACTCGAACGGTTTCAGCCTGATACGCAAAATAATCACGGATTTGAACGAAGACTTTGGGGGAATGCCCATTGGCATGGCCCTTCTGGAACCAACGCGCCTGTATGTCAAACCTGTATTACGTTTAATGGAAAAAATCGAGATACGCGGCATGGCCCACATCACGGGAGGCGGTTTCTACGAAAACATCCCGCGGATTTTTGGCAAACAAAAATATACCGCGGTGATCCGGCAAGGCTCCTGGAACATTCCGCCGATTTTCGCAAGGCTTGCCGCGGGCTGCTATAACGCCGGTTGTTCCGGTCCCTTAGCCCAAAGGCAAGGACAAGAACTCCTAAAAGTCGACGCGGCATTACAAAAACAAATGTTTAATACCTTTAACATGGGCATCGGTTTCGTGCTTGCCCTTTCACCGGTTGATGTCAAGGCGGCGAAAGAGCATTTGGACAACAGCGGTTTCCCTTCATGGGAAATCGGCTATGTTGAAAAAGCCGCCGGGGATACCGCGCAGGGTTTGCGGATACAATAATGGCAACTGAAGCAAAAATCATGGCCCTGGTTTCGGGCGGCGGGACAAATCTACAGGCCCTGCTTGATGCGCAGAAAAACAGGGCGTTTGGTTCCGGCGAGTCAGGGGGCAAAATCGTCCTCGTTGTGTCAGACAACCCAAAGGCATACGCGCTGGAAAGGGCAAAAGCCGCCGGAGTTAGCGTGGCTGTGGAGGAGCCGGACAGGTGCATCCCCAGGGATGAACGTCGGCAGGAACTGTCGGATCGTATTCTAAAGTTAGCTGAAACTTATCGTATTGATCTTATCGTTCTGGCGGGGTTCCTTTCGATACTGAAAGGGGATATCGTTAGGCGCTATTCGGGCAGGATTGTCAATCTGCACCCGAGCCTGCTGCCGAAATTCGGGGGTGACGGAATGTACGGCGAACGTGTACACCGCGCCGTGCTGGATGCCGGGGAGAAGGAATCCGGCTGTACGGTGCATCTTGTGGATGCGGGTGTCGATACCGGCCCCATACTTTTGCAGCGCAAGGTTCCGGTGCTGTCAGGCGACACGCCGGATACTCTTGCCGAAAGGATACATGCGGAAGAACATATCGCCATTGTGGAAGCGGTAAAAATAATGGTGAAACAGATAAAAAATAATTAATTTGGAGGGTAAAATGAAAAGAAGGGCGCTTGTCAGCGTATTTTACAAAGACGGAATTTTGGAATTGGCTTCGTATCTGAATGGCAGCGGCTGGGAGATTCTTTCAACCGGCGGCACTTCAAAATATTTAAAGGAAAATAATATTCCTGTAACCGACGTTTCCTCGGTGACGGGTTATCCCGAATGTCTTGACGGCAGGGTAAAGACATTGCACCCCGCAATCCACGCCGGACTGCTGGCCCGCAGGGATGAACAAAGCCACATGGATACGCTTCAGGCACTGGGACTTGGAACCATCGATCTTGTTTCCGTCAACCTGTACCCCTTTTTTGAAAAGGTACAGGCAAAGCTGACCCTTGAACAGACCGTTGAGTTTATCGACATAGGCGGGCCGACCATGCTTCGTTCCGCCGCGAAAAATTATCACGATGTCATTGTCCTTACAGACCCTGCAGATTACGCCGAAACGATAAACGGTCTGAAACAGGGAAATGTCCCGCTTGAATTCAAAAAACGGCTTGCCGGCAAAGTCTTTAATCTGACCTCCGCTTATGACGCCGCCGTTTCCCGCTATCTCCTGGAAGATGAATACCCGGAGTACTGGCCCCTGTCCCTGAAAAAAGGGCAAAGCCTCCGTTACGGCGAAAACGGTCATCAGTCGGCCGCGCTCTATCTGCATACCGACAGGCCCGGTGTTTTGGGCAGTATGGTTCAGCTTCATGGCAAGGAGCTTGGTTATAACAATATCAGGGATCTTGATCTGGCATGGAAAGCCGCCTGCGCCTTTGGGCTCCCGGCTGACGGCGCGTCGCATAGCGACGCGACAGAGCCTGTTGGCGAGGCGGAAGTCAGGAATTTGATTCCCAAGGCCGCAGGCCAGGCTGCTGGCGGCGGCAAAGTTTGCTGTGTCGCGGTGAAACACAATACCCCCTGTGGAATAGCCCTGGGGGACACTTTGCTGGAAGCGTATCACAAGACATACGCCTGCGATCCTGTTTCGATATACGGGGGCATAGTTGCCAGCACAGTGACGGTTGACGCTCAAACAGCAACGAAACTGGGAGAGCTGTTTTTGGAGATCGTAGCTGCCCCGGACTTTGAGCCGCAGGCGCTGGAAATACTTATGAAGAAAAAAAATCTTCGCATAATTAAACTTTCAAAAGCTCCTGTTGAAGTTCACGAATACATCGCGGTTGACGGAGGCCTTTTGGTTCAGCAAAGCGACCGCAGGCTTCTTGAAAAATGGGATGTCGTGACAAAAACCGCGCCCGCCGCACAGGACCTGCGGGATATGATCTTCGGCATGAGGGCCGTAACATTTGTAAAGTCGAACGCGATAATGATTGTTAAAGATGAGGCTGCCACCGGAATAGGGGGAGGGCAGGTTAACCGGATATGGCCGACAGAGCAGGCGCTGGACCGGAGCATGGCGGCTATACAGACAGCCGGCACCGTAATAAAAGCGGAGGACAATCCGTGGAAGAATGAAAATCCCGCCAGGGTGCTTGCCTCCGACGCGTTTTTTCCCTTTGCCGATGTTGTGGAAGCCGCAGCGGCGGCGGGCATAAAAGCCATAATCCAGCCCGGCGGATCGCTTAACGACAAACTGTCCATAGAGGCCTGTGACAAGCACGGCATAGCGATGGTCTTTACCGGCATAAGGCACTTCAAGCACTAAGGCCGCAAATCAGGTCACAGGGTTCAGGCAGAATAAAATTATTATATTGACAAAATAATTATTTGCCGAATATAATATTTTATTAAGGAGATTCTATGAAAATATTTGTCTTTGCGCTAATGTTGTTAAATTTAACAACAGCTTATTGCGCGGGCGTGTTGGATAATCCGGTTAATGTACAAGAGATTGACCTGAAAAATATTGATGATATAATGATTTCTTACAGTTCGGAAAAAGTTACATTGATTAAAAATGACTCTGATTCACTTGTTATTAAAGAATATATGAGTGAAGACGATAGAAATTATTATACCAAAATCATAAATTCGGGAAATAGATTGTCTATTGAGGCAGGACGGCGGCCAGTCTCTTCTTTATTTAAGGCGCGTATTGAAATCTATATTCCCGTATCCGATAAAAATTTCACAATTAAAACGTCAAGTGGCAGTATAGAAGGCAATGATGAATATACCGCTTCATCAGTCAATATGGAAAGCTCAAGCGGCAGCATTTCAGTCAACAGCATTATTGCTAAAACGGTAAATTTTAAAGCTTCAAGCGGCAGTATTCGCTGTAGGGAAGTTAATGGAAACATAAGCGTTCATGTAAGCAGTGGAAGAATTATTATAGGCAGTATAAATGGCAATATTTCGGCTGAAGCGTCAAGCGGAAGCATAGAGCTAAAATTAATAAACGGGGCGGCAGATGTAAAAACTTCCAGCGGCAGTATTGATTGTACATTTACCGAAAATGCGGGAGATATATCAATTATGAGTTCAAGCGGCGGTGTCTCGCTTAAGCTCCCAATGAATTTCGCATTTAATTTTTCCTCAAGGACATCAAGCGGCAGATTGCAAACGCCGTTTTCCAATAAACTTTTTAGCCCTGTTTCCGACAGGGATTCCGTCCAGGGTGTTATTAATGGCGGTAGTACTTTTGAAAATCAAAACCTTAAAAATATAACCATAAAAACCACATCTGGTTCAATAAGAATAAATTGGAATAGTTGATAAAAACAAACAAAACAAGCTGACTGTTTCCATGAGAGGACATGGATTAATGATACCGTTCGGTTTGTCGCTGCCCTCCCTCTCATTAACAACACAGGACAAACAAAAATGGTTTTTGGAAACTATTGGGCATATTGAATGGAATATTGATGTAAACGGCAATTTTTATATAGAGCTCATACAAAAGACATTTGAAATAATAAATAATTATGAAGACATACGGCAAGACCTTATTGTAAGAAAAGAGCATAATCAAAAAACAACCAAAACAAATATGGAATTCATCATATCAAAATTGGGGCAATGGGTGAAATAAGGGATAGGATTGACTTTTTCCTGAAAAAGGCATATACATAATTATGAAGAAGATGATAGTAGCAGTAAATTTGCTGTTTTTGACAATCAATACTATTTCCGCGCTTGAAAAGGTTAGGAATTATAATGAACAAATTGCTTTTATCTTTAATTTGAGCGGTAAATTTACTGTAAATGAAATTGGGGTTTTAAATTATCCCGGAAATGAATATAAAATGTATAAAATAACTTATGGGACCGTAAGAACAAATAATACAAAGAAATATTTGTTTATATCCGGTGTGCATGGAAACGAGATAGCGCCTGTTTATGTTATGAAAGAATTTATTCAATATTTGGATTCAATAATTTTAATTGATAATATATCAATAGATTTTATTTATATACTAAATCCGTATGGGTTTGAATATGGGTTGAGGCATAATGGAAATGGAAGAGATTTAAACAGGGATTTTATTAATTAAATGTTACCAATTTGTTAATAACAAACTGAATGACCGCTACAATAAAGATAGACATAAACTTAACCATGATGACAGGAAATAAAAAAAATCCACCAAGCCAAAGTAAACCTTGAGATAATGCAAGCCCAAAAAGCCCTGTTAAGTAAAAGGAAATTGCACGGGACAGAACTCTGTCAGTTTTCTTAAAATTGAATTTCCGGTTAAGAATAAAGCTCATCGCGATTCCGGTGTGGACACTAATGCCATTTACAAAATATTTATTCAATCCAAATTGTTTGTACATCAACGTAAACAGCAAAAAATCAAGAAATGCGCTCCCGCCGCCAATAATTCCATATAAAATAATCTGGCGTATAAGGAGTTTGTTAATATTCACCGTTTAACTCCTTCGCCGCTTCACTATCGGCTTGTCGCAACTCAATTTAGCCCTTGAATTGGGAATTTCTACCACTTTTTTAAGTGATATTGAGACCGGGAAAAAATGGGTATCGGCCCAGACTTTGACACAAATCGCCAAAGCATTGAAAATAGAAGTCTTCGAACTTTTTAAGCCTGAACAAACTATACGTGATGATGTTAATTCGGCGGTTGCAAAACACCTTGATGATGTAGACGACGCTCTTATAAAGTCCATTGAGGAGGCAGTCAGACCAGCCGTTAAGAAATCATTAGTAAAAATGCGCCGTTATTATGCTAAAGGAAGTAAAAAATAAAGCCTGTTTGCGTTGAATTTTCCATAAAAATGCAGAAAAAAGCAGCATACAGCGACCTCACCCACATGTTTTTGACACGCCGATGCGCTCATACGCCACAGGGGGGTTGCCAATAAACCGATAAATTCGAGTTTATGGGCTTCGTTACCTTGACATATTTTCCTTGGAAGCATACAATTTTGTTATGAAAATATCAACATACACTGTAAAGCCGAAGTTACCGGCTCCCCTGAAGCCATTGGAGGAGATTGCCCGCAATCTCTGGCTTTCCTGGAATTATGACGCTATTCAGCTCTTTATAAGACTGGATTATGACGCATGGATGCAGTCCCGACAGAGTCCGGTAAAGACTTTGGGCATGGTTAGCCAGGAGCGGCTTGCCCATGTGGCAACCGATGACTCCTATCTGGCAGCCCTAAAGGAAGTGTATGATCGGTTTCAGAGATATAAAAAGGGTGAAACCTGGTATAAAGGCAGCCATAAGGACGTTGTTGCATATTTTTCAATGGAATACGGCATGGATACATCCCTGCCCATCTACTCAGGGGGCTTAGGCATCCTTTCCGGGGATCATATGAAAACATCCTCTGACATGGGTCTGCCGCTGGTTGGTGTGGGGTTCTTGTACCGGCAGGGGTATTTTACCCAACAACTCAATGCCGACGGCTACCAGCAGGAAAGCTACCCGGAAAATGACTGGTACAATATGCCGGTTGAGCGCAAAAACGGCAAGGACGGAAATCCGCTTAAAATTTCCGTGGATTTGGCGGGCAGGCAGGCGATTGCCCAAATTTGGGAAGTAAAAGTAGGCCGTTCCTCCCTGTATCTGCTTGATACAAACGTGGAGGAAAACCCCCCCGATATACGCAACATAACCGCATCGCTGTACGGCGGCGACAAGGAAACCCGTATACAACAGGAGATTCTCCTGGGCATAGGTGGAATTCGCGCCCTGCGCGCCCTGGAGATTAACCCCGCCGCTACCCACATGAACGAAGGCCATTCGGCTTTCCTCGGACTTGAGCGCATCCGTGAAATTATGACCGAAAGAAATTTCACCTTTGAAGAGGCAAGAGAAGCGATCTGGCCGACCAATATCTTTACCACCCACACGCCGGTTCCTGCCGGCAATGAGCGTTTTGACATCAGCCTGGTTGATAAATATTTCCGTTCCTGGCCGCAGGTTCTCGGCATATCATGGAAGGATTTTCTTGGCCTTGGACGGATAAATGTCAACGATGACAAAGAAACTTTCTGCCTTACCGTGCTTGCCTTAAAGATGGCGGCTTACGCCAATGGCGTTGCCAAATTGCACGGGGTGGTTTCCCGCGATATGTGGCGGGGACTTTGGCCGGGAGTTCCGATAAACGAAGTCCCTATAGGCCATGTCACCAATGGCGTACATCCCCGCACCTGGGTTTCCAGCGGCATGATTGAGCTTTTAGACCGCTATTTTGGTCCCCACTTTGAGAACAAGCCGACAGACCTGGCGATTTGGGAACGCATGAGCAGAATCAGCGATGAGGAATTATGGCGTACTCATGAACGCCGCCGTGAACGGCTGGTTGTCTTTGTCCGTGAACGTATACGGGAACAGTACAAACGCACGGGCGCGGTAGAACGCCGCATCCAGCAGGCGGAAGACGCTCTTTCGCCCTATGCCCTTACCTTGTGCTTTGCCCGCCGCTTTGCCACCTACAAGCGGGGTAATTTGCTGTTACGCGATCCGGAACGGCTTTTGCGGCTGGTTAGGGACAACGACCGCCCCATTCAGCTTATATTCGCCGGTAAAGCCCACCCCCACGATATGCCCGGTAAGGACCTTATCCGCGAGATCGTCCATTTTGCCGAAAGGTACGATGTCACGAGCCGTATTGTGTTTGTAGAGAATTATGACATGACCGTTGCCAAGTACCTTACGTCGGGCGGCGATATATGGCTGAATACACCCAGACGGCCAATGGAGGCATCGGGAACCAGCGGCATGAAGGCCGCATTGAACGGCGTCCTTAACTGTTCCATTCTGGACGGCTGGTGGGACGAGGCTTACAATCCGGAAGTGGGCTGGGCCATTGGCCACGGCGAGCAGTATGCTGACGAGAGACTCCAGGACGATGTGGAAAGCAAGGCCCTGTATGATCTTCTTGAACGGGACATAATCCCCCTCTTTTACCAGCGCGGCAGGGACGGCCTTCCCCGCGAATGGATAAAGAGGATGAAGGACTGTATGCGCCAGATAGGGCCATCTATGTCCTGTCACAGGATGTTGATGGATTATTCCAACAACTTCTATTTCCCCGCGCTTAAAAACTACCGCAAACTGATAAAAGATGACTATGCTGACACAAAATCCCTTGCGGCATATTTT
>Ga0268262_10005363_pt1 | contig 12756 bp, 13 predicted proteins | sample TergutNc150P3_FD_190354 | JGI IMG/M metagenome (GOLD analysis project Ga0268262, IMG submission 190354) | Nasutitermes corniger P3 segment gut microbial community from laboratory colony in Florida, USA - Nc150 P3 (SPAdes) (version 2) | ecosystem: Host-associated > Arthropoda: Insects >... | reverse complement strand
GGATATAAAATATTTGGTTTCAAAGAAAAAGGTCATCCAACACATTTAGTTCTTCATTTAGAACCTTATAAAACTTATGTAAATATCTCTACACTATCGGAAAAACCCGAGAAGAATTAGAGTTAATAAGGTTACTTGAATTTATGGTCTGGATAACAGCTTCTACAGTATGCAATAATTGTTCTGTCATAATGACATTGTTACCGTCCTTTTGTAGCCATGTGTCTTTTGCTCCGGTTAATGTGATTGCGATTTCCAATGCTTTTGCAATTAATTCTTGATTTTCAGTCATCTTTTGTCCCTCCTGATGGACTTTAATATTTTGTGGTAAATCTATTATACCACAGGAGGGGCTTCCTTTTTTGACGGTTTTATGAGACAATTGCGTAAGGTAGGAACCTCATGCAAGAACAAGTATTGTCTCAAAATGCCAATGAAGGCAAAAAACCCATTGAAGATGATAATGAATATCTTCAAAAAATTAAAGAAAACAGTGAAAAAGCAGAATATTTATTTGGAGAATATCTTAATAAAATAGAAATCCCTTTTTTTCGTGTTGATCAGAAAATAAATTCAAAATGTGATGTATTTTTTAAAAAAGATATTAAAAGACCAGATTACATTATACAAACAAAAAATGATTATTTTTATATCGATGTAAAACAACGATCAACTACAAAATACGATAAAAGTAATGAAAAACGTTTTACACTTGACCGAAAAAATATTTTAGGTTTGTTTTATTTTCAAGAAGAATTTCATCAAAAAGTTTGGCTAGCTTATATTGACGATTTAGAAAAAACTAATTTTTATTTTGTTTCTATATCTAAAGTATATGAATATTATAATAATATTATTAATACTATTGTTGGAGATAATTATTTTGATCGTTTTACAGAAATTTATGACGATTTTTTTTCAAAAGGAACTGAAAATAGTTTATTGATATATATTCCAGAAAGACTATTTTATAATCAATTATCTTTTGATAAAGGTTTTTATAAAGATTCAGATAAAGATTTTTATAAAGATGAAGTTGAATATCATAAATCTATTTGGGAAAAAGATATAACAAAAATGATTGATAATATATATTGGGAATTACAAAAATATTATAAAAATTAATTGACATTTAATTATTATTTTTGTATAATCCTTATAAGGAGGAAATTTTATGAAAAAGAAAAATCTCGTTATTTTGGCTCTATTGCTCGGTACTATTTTGTTGTTTAATGGATGCGTAAGTGCAAGTAGTACATACGGCAACGCAAAAACCCTTGAAGAAGCGCATCCGGACAGAATGGAAAAAACTATTGTTGGTATGGATATTAATGAATTCAAAAAGGTGTGGCCTGAAGCACACCGTTCTGGTATAAACGAAAACGGAGAAATATATGAATTTATTTATTATCACAGATCGTTAGGCGGATATATGCATACATATGATTATATAATTTCAACTTATTTTTATTTTTCCAATAATAAATTAACTAAATACGAGAGTTTCCAAAAAACAGGCATTTAAAATATCTTTAAATAGTTTTAAGCCGTCCTTCGGGACGGCTTTTTTTATATCTATATATAGAAAATCATAAATATTTTAGGAGGTTTTTATGAAAAAGTTTTTATTAATTGTCTTGGTCTTGATTTTTATCCCATGTTTTAATGTTTATGCTTTTATGGAGGTTATAGATGCCCCTTTAAACGCAATAATGCTTGAGTCTGGTATATCTCAAGCAATTTATTACGGTCAACAATTAGCAGACAACATTCAACAAATTACAAACACCGTTACACAAATTGAACACATGAAAGAAGCGGCTCTACGGTCTATCCAAAATCTTCAAAGCATTAATGACATCGGCAGTTGGGATGACTTTATGGACTTCTATAACCGCCAGCTCTACCTTGAAAGACAAACCGCTCAAATTTGGGACAATACTACCGTTACCATCGGCAAAAAACAGTACCACATCACTGACATCGAAGATATAAAGTATGGATCAAAAGACGCTTACGTCGATTATTGGGCAAAAGAATTCACGCCGGAACAAGAAAGAGAAATGTGGCTGACTATGGGTCTTACGCCTGCCAATTACGCTTATGTTACCCCCTACCGGGAAAAAGCCAAAGAATTAACCAAAGAAGGTTTTACGGCGGTGAAAATGCAAAACGAATGGTATGTGCGTCAAATGGAACGTAATAAAGCAATACGTGATAAATTAGCCGCGGATCAGCATAAAGATACAGATGACAAACTTGGATCAAAAGAAGTTACCATGATGATTCTTGAGTCTTTACTCGATACCAATAAAGTCATGAACGATATGGCTATGGCTCAGGCTAAAGAAGCCGAAAGAAATGCCATTAAGGATAAGCTCGCTGACGCTCCAAATGATAAACCAATAATCGCAGACTGGAATAAATACGCTTTTGAAATGATAAAATAATTTTATTTTTTCTTAACTTATAAGAGGTTATTTTTATGGTAGAAAGTTGGAAGAATCTAGGCGCGGAAATAGATAACTCATTCTTTTTTATTTTAGATAAACTTATCAGAATAGAAGAAAATTTTATTAACGCAGCTTGGGATGTCGCTCACGCTATTCTTCTCATCGCTATCCTTTCATGCGCTCTTAAACAATTATTAACGGGTGAAGGACTTAAAGGCGGTATGATCCAAATTATGAAAGCGTTTATCTTCTTTTGGCTTATTATCGCCGCCTACCCTCGTGTTATAAGTTGGATAACTAATTATTCTTACAATCTTGTTTTTGAAAGCGTCGGCAAGTCTGTTAAGGAGCATTTTACCGCAAAAGCCCAAAAATTGAATATTGTTGTTTCCAGCATCTCCGCAAGCGGTACTACTTATCACAACCTAGCTACTGAATTTTACACTAAAGAAAGTCTTGAAATGCAACAAATATTTTCCGGTATGACAACTCAAAATACCGTTGTTATTGGTGATAAAGGTCATTTAACATATACCGCGGTTGTTCCGTCTCTCGCCGTTCAGGTAATGATGCTTGTCGCCGCCGAAGGATTCAGAGCCGCTGATGAATCACCAACTTCTGGTCGTTTTATACATATGCCAGATTTTAGCACGATTATTAAAGGTTTAGCCTGCGGTTTCTTTATTATTTTGACCGGCGTTTTCGCGTTACTTGAATATATAATGTGCATGTTGGAATTCATGCTTGTTACTTCTGTCGGTGTTATCTTACTTCCTTTGTCTATTTGGGAAGGCACTAAATTCGCTACCGAAAGTTATATTAAAGCACTACTCGGTTTCTTTTTTAAACTTGTATTTTGTACTTTGGCTATTTTCTTGCTTCTCTACGGTTTTATAAGTATGTACAGTTCGATTATTGAGCAGAGATTTACAGGATCAGTTGATCAATTCGCTTTTATTATTTTTACTTGCCTTCTTTTCTTATACATCTGCAAAAGCGCCCCCGGCTTGGCTCAAGCCCTTATCACAGGCTCTCCGTCGCTTAGCGCGTCTGGAGCGATTTCCGCCGCCGCCGGTGCCGTTGCCGCCGCCGGTGCTGTCGGCGGTATGGCTCAAAAAGCCGCTACCGGTGTTGCCGAAACGGGTACTAAATCGGTTTCTACCGGAGCGTCAGTTTTGAAGAACGGCGGTAATGTGGGAGACGCATTAGTCGCCGCCGGTGGTTCTGTCGTAAAAGATATCGGAAGCACCGTCTTAAATAAATCTCTTGGATTAAAAAGTAATTCCGATGGCGGTTCGTTTGGAGAAAGAATGGATAGAAGCATTAAGGAAGGACAGAAAAGAGGAGATATTTATATGGGCGTAGGAGAGGAAAGTCCCGGATTGCCATCATCACCGACCGCTTCTCAACAACCCAGTTCACCACCTGCCAACGATGGCTCATCAGGCGTTAGCGCTTCAGGCGGCGGTGCCTCATCAGGTGGTAGTGTTTCAGGTGGAGGTGCCTCATCAGGTGGTAGTGCTTCAGGTGATGGCGCTTCCGGCGGTGGTGCTTCAGGCGGCGGCGGAGAATAAATTAAACTATGGCGGCACAACATAAAAGCGCATTTTATAAATCCTCTGATAATAAAAACCCATTTCAGATTGGGCAGGATAAGGCTTACGGCGCTATTTTAGATCATGTTACCAAAGAATCACTTATTTGGCGTAAACTTACCATCAGCCATGTTGTTCTTTTTTTCATCTCTCTTATTTTATTCTTTGTCGCTATTAATCAGCAAAAAACAGTTCCTGTTCTTGTCAATGTTTTGCCTTCCGGAGAATCTCAGTATCTGGGCGAAGTTAGGCAGACAGGCTCGCTTCAAATTCCGGAAGCCGCTATTCATTTTCAAATCCGTACCTTCGTTTCCAATATTAGAACTGTATCCACTGATTATATGATTGTTTATAACAATATAGATGATTGCTTTTATATGACTACTTACAATTACACGCCGATTATGAAAAAAATGTTACTCGACAACTCACCTTTCGACCTTGTAGGTAAAATTCGTCGTTCCGTTGAATTTGAAAGCATCCTGCTTATTACCGAACATTCATATACGGTCAACTGGATTGAGACTGTTATTGAGACTTCTTCGACAACTCCGAAAAAAACAAAATACAGAGCCGTTGTTACAGTACGCTTTATTACTCCTACCGAGTCAACTATTAAAAAAAATCCTTTGGGTATTTATATAGAATCTTTCGATATGACAGAGCTATGAAAAAAATATTTATTATAATTTTAACCACTTTCTCTTTCTCTTGCGCTACCGTTGATGTTGATTCCAAGGTTACAAAACAAAATTCTACTGGTTTCAGTTTTTTCGGATTAAGCAAAAATAATAAAGAGGAAAAAATCTCGGAACTTGAGGAAGCCCCACCGCCGCCTGAAGTTATCGTCGTTGAGCAGCCCATCTTTATTCCGGCTAAAGAAGCGCCGCCACCTTCACCAAAACCCGGAACTGATACGGCTAAAGCGTCCAACAAAGCGGGCATTATTATGCCTATAGATTATTCTCACGCCGCTGTCGTTTACGACTACAACCCCGATTGGGTTTATGAGGTCTACGCTAAGCCGCTTCGTGTTTGCGACATTAGGCTTGAGCCTAACGAGAAAGCTATTGAAATTCCGTTTGTCTCGGATAGTGAGCGTTGGAATATAGGAGCCGGTGTCAGTCAGGAAGGGAACGCCCTTGTTCAGCATATCTATGTGAAACCGGCGGCGATTGGTCAGGAAGCGTCTTTAATTATTAACACGGACAGACGTGTTTACCACCTTATTTTACGCTCTTTCAAAGATGTTTATATGCCTATCGTCCGATGGCGCTACCATTCAGGCTTGCCTGAAAATTACATTTCTTTTCCTAAACAAGGACAACCTGCTTCTCCGCAAAATATGTCAGAAGGGTCTCCTTCGGATAATCCGTTCACAAGTGTCGATCCTCGCTTCCTATCCTTCAATTACCGCATAACTTACGGTATTTTCAGTAAACCTCTATGGCTTCCCGAACTTGTTTTTGATGACGGGTCTAAAACTTATATCACGTTCCCGAAACAAGTACTTCAAAAAGAATTACCAGCTGTTTTTGAAAACAGAAAGGACAAATTAAATTACCGTGTTACGGGCAATTTAATTATTATTGATAAACTTATTGAGAATATTACGGTCAAAATTGGTCGTAAAGAAATTACTATCTCTAAAAAAAGAGGTGAAAGATGACAGACGATGCTGATATTACTCCCACGCAGGAAGATGAAGAAAAATTCGAATTAACACCGGATGAAGCCACAGCTCTTGATGACATTAAACCGCTTGTTATAAACCGCAAAAGAATTCTTGTCACTATTGCTATTTTTTTATCCGTGTTAATCGGCGGCAGTATTATTTTTAACGCCTTTAAAAAAGATAATCAAAAAACGCTTACAGAAGAAGAGCTTCAAGCCGCCAATTCTTCCGCCGATTTTATTGATTCCCTGCAAACACGCGCTTTGCGCAACAGAGAGTCCGACCCTGTCCCTGAAAATCTGGATAAGGAACAAATTGCCGAAGCTGAAAAAGAACCCCTGCTTCCGCAGGCGTCTATAAATTCCCGTGAAGTTTTTTCTGTTCGCCCCCAACAAACTCAACCGCCGCCGCCGCAGTATTCAGGCGGAGGCGGCAGTTCATCGCAAACCCAACAGCCTACTCATTTTAAATCGCCGCTTGTTCCGGCAATAGAAGGACGCCTTTTTGCTTCACAGCCTCAATATTCTCAGCCAGCCACCACCTCCACCCCCCAACAGCGTTCCGCAGCTGAAGAATATTTTAATTCTGCCGCCGCTAACGCCGGACGCTCAAATCCTTACGGCGGCGTGTCCGATTATAACGCTCAAAACGACCAGCAAAATAAAATGTCTTTCTACGGGTCTTCCGATAACTCATCAGCGGGCGTAGGTACTGGATTTTTTATCGGCGAAAATACTCTTTGGTCGGGCACTATTATTCCCGGTGTCCTTGAAACCGCTATTAATACCGATCTTCCCGGTAATGTTATCGCGCGTGTTTCTCAAAATGTTTTCGATTCCCAAACAGGGCAAAAATTGCTTATCCCTCAAGGGACTTTACTTTTGGCTCGTTATAACAGTTCCATTTCATACGCTCAGCACAGAGTCCAAATTGTTTGGGACGCCATGATACGCCCTGACGGCTTGCAAATTAACCTCGATGGCGCCAACGGTGTCGATAGAGCCGGTATGAGCGGGCAAGCCGCCAGATACCATGAAAACTGGTTTGAATACCTTAAAGCCGCAGGTATCATTACCTTGTTCTCTGTCGCTAACGCAAGAATGACGGAAGAAGCCGCTAAACACTCTTCCGAAGCTTCCGCAGGTAATATCGCCCAAGCCAACTCGAATTTTGTCAATCAAGTCGGCGGTAACCTTGTTAACCGTGCCATGAATATTCAACCAACTTTAACAGTTGAAAATGGTACGCCTATCAACATTATGCTTAATAAAACTTTATATTTGCCGCCTGTCCCTCCTTATCCGCCCTTTAAAAAATATATTTTGGAGTAAACTCATGAAAAATTTTAACCTTAAAACTTTTATTTTCGGCTTGTCGTTGTTTTTCAACTTCATTTTTATACTGCTTTTAATTCTCGCTTCTTCCCAAAAGAAGACATTAATTTCTTGCGCTTTCACAGATAAAAACACAATTACCACTGCCTCGGTTGTCAATTTTCCAAAAGACGCTAAAGCCGCTTTTGAATATTTGGAATTGACTTTAAAACCCAAACAAAAAGCTCTCTTGCAATATTCTGTTTTTTCTTCAGAGCAAAAACAGTCAAACTTAATTATTAACGCTATTTACGATCCTTCCATTATTAAAATTATAAACACAGGATTGGGTATTGAAATTTACGCTTTACAGGAAGGAGAAACTTTAATTCAAACTTTTACGAATGACGGTATTAAAAATATAGCTAACATTACGGTTGAAAATTGAAAAAGTTCCTTTTAATTTTGTTTTTCTCGTCATTTCTCTTTGCCGCTCCCGGACTGTTTGCGCTTGACTTGATCAATTTTTGGCGGCATTCCGAAATCGCGGGCAAGAATTCCGTTTTCTGCGATGTTGGCGTCGCTCCTATCTTTTTTGACAATTTGGAATTCAATGCCACTCCTCTCGATATCCGTATTGAATTTTTACCGCCTATTCCTTTTCCCCTCGCTGTCGGTATTTTTATGAAAACACCTAACCCTAACTTAAAAAGTTATGGTTTTAGGCTCGCTTATCATTTTGATACTTATGATCTTTTAACCGATTTTTACGTTGTATACAGTCATGATTTTGGATATCTGCGCAATGATCTTTACATTCAATATAACGACACACCTGTAGAATTTTATAAGTATGATTTTCGTGTCGGTGTAAGGCGTTTCTTTGACGCGTGGTTTGGTTTTGCTATCGAAACAGGGTTTCATTTTGAAAGTATAATTATAATGCTTTCTGTAAAAATAAACTAAGGAGATTTATTATGAAAAGGAATACAAAATTTTTATTCTCTCTCACTATCGCTTTGTTAGTTTTATTATCTATTGTTGTCGTCGTATCTACTTGCGATATGGTTGACTTAAAAAAAACTGATACAAAAAGCTATGATGATTTAATAGAATCTGGTTACAGCGGCGAACTTAATGAGGATGAACGTGATGCTTTTGAGAAAAACGGACACTATTTAAAACTTATTAATATGCCGTTACATACTCAGGTTCCTAACGTTTATTTTGTCGCTGTCGCTAATTCTTCAGAGAATATCGGCGCTCAAAAAAATAATATTGTACTTATTTATAAAGATAAGAATTCCTGTACTCTTTATCTCCCTCTTGTTTACTCAAATAAAAAATCTGATTTCTTAGAAACTGGAAACTTCTTTGTTCTTTTCGAAATTCATGTTGACGCTATTACTACCTTTATTGTTGAGACAGAACAAGAACATATTATTGTGCCTTTTACAGACGGCAGAGGAACTCTTGACGTTAATATTCTTACCCCCATAGCCACGGATATTCCGTATCTTACTATTAAGTCTCTTCCCACAAATACGGCTAAACATCATATTTCTGATGTTTTTTTACACAATAATGTTAATCCTGTCGCAAGATGCCCTAACTACAATGAGATTATTATTACAAACGATGGTGTTTCTGCTACCGTTTATATTCCTCTTGTTTATTATAGCGGTTCTAAAACTAATTTTTTCCGCGATACCGGAATTTTTAAGGCTTCTTTTTCTGTAAACTTTGATATTTATAGCCAAATTATAAAACAAAATGATGGTTCTATCACTGTCAGTTGTTTAAACGGTAACGGTTCTATTGATATGTCTGATGACTTTGGTTTTTTTAATGGAAATCTTACAAATTACGCGGATTTTAACGCGCCACCGGTAGTAGAAAAAGACACTGTCTTTGAAATGAATGGGTCTTACTATACAATTACGAAAGATACCACGGTTTCTCCTTTTACTTTCACCCGCTCTTGTCTTGTATATATTTATGCTTCTTTCTCTCCCCGCGGTATTATTTTTGAGTATTCCACTCAAATTCCTACTTTTGATTCATACAAAAAAGGTTACTATTTTAATGGTAAAAGAGCTTTATTTAAATTTATTTATGTTAATGATAGTTCTAGTAAATATTTATCTAAAACAAATATTAACAATGATTTTACTCATTTAAGTTTTGTTAATGTTTTTTCACCCGCTCTTGTCGCTCAATATTTGCCAACTCAATATACTCTTTCCGGCTCTTCCAATCCCGCTCCTCAAACTATTAATCTCCCTGCAGGAGGTTATGTCGCTGTTATTAATGGAGCGAACGGAGGATCAAACTTTCCATTATCTGGCGGCGCTGGAGGGGCTGTCGCAGATGTTTTTGTTATTACTAAAGATACAAGTTTTACTTTTTTTACAGGGAGTAAAGGCTTTACTTCGTCAGATGGTCATGGCCTTGTTTCCGGCGCCGCCGGTGGTGGATCTGGCTCTTTTATTTTTTCTCCCGAGGGCTATTTTCTTGTTGCAGGAGGCGGAGGAGGAGCTGGATCATTTTTTGTTTCTCATTCTTATAGTGCACTCGATATTAAATCTGGTGGTGGAGCTGGTGGCTCCATAGGTGGTGGTGGTGGTGGTGGACCTATTAAGATTTTTGAAGGTACTTTTCAATATTCTTCTAGTGGAGGAAAAGGTGGAGGCTATAACGGTGAGACGGATGAAAAGGTAAGCTCCTCCCTTATAAGTGGCTTTACCCCTTCATCAGGTTTTAATGGTTTAAATAATGAGAAAGGATCTTCCGGTAAAGCATCTTTTTTTGATTTACAGCCTCCAAACGATTGGCTAAATACCAATAACTCGAACGGCAGAGGCGGGGATTATTCCGCTAACGGCAATGATGGCGGTAATAACCGTAATTCTTTTCGCGGCAATACATTATCTGAAGCACATGGTTCAATTGTCGTTTATAAAATATTCTGAATAAATATTAATTAAAATTGTGATTACTTAAATTTTATTATTTTTTAATCAAAGGGAATTTTCCCGTTCCCTTTTTTCCTTTAGCCCGTTTCCGGCTCCCCCGGAGACGGGCTTTTTTTTTACTCTTTTCTTTCTTCTCTACCATTAGTAGAAGCGTTTTTGTGTACACATACACCGTTATGTGTAACGCTTTAAAATGGGAAGGGGGAGAATTTAATGGAAAAGGAACAAGAAAACAAAAAGCCCGAACCGTCTTTTTACGCTGTTATTCCGGCTACTGTCAGATATGACAAAATGCCTGACGGCGCAAAACTTCTTTTCGGCGAAATTACCGCTTTATGCAATAAAAAAGGTTATTGCTGGGCAGGAAACGACTATTTTGCGGAACTATACCAAGTTCATGAAAGAACTATCCGTAATTGGCTTGAAGCGCTGAAAGATAAGGGGTATATATCCGTCTTTTTTACTTACGTATCGGGGAAAAAAGAGATAGAAAGCCGTTTCATAAGGCTTACCAACGCCGAACCTGCCAAAATAACACAACAGGAGAAAAAACTTGATTTTTCCGCAGAAAATGATGAGGTGGGGAAAAATTCTTCCGTAGGTGGGGAAAAAAATTGCCACACCTATGGAAATAATTTTCCAGAGGTGGGGAAAAATTCTTCCAAAGGTGGGGAAAAAAATTGCCGAGATAATACTACAAATAATATTACAACTACTACTACTACAGAACCGCCCAATTCAAGCGAGAAGCCCCCTCCAGAGGGCGCAACAGCGGCGACGGTTAATTTATCACCCGAAGATATAAAACAAGCCATATTGACCCTTGACCGCTCTCTTGTGCTTAAATCCGATTTTTATTCCAGAGCTGCCGCTTTTATGGCACTGCATTATCTCGACAAAAGTTATTTAAAATGGCTTTTTAAACAAGTTGAGCTTCGCGAGCCTAATAATTTTGACGGTCTTTTCTTCACTCTCTTTTTTGCCGAAAACATGGTCGAAAAATATAAAATATCCCGGCAATCGGCAATACCGCCGCCGCCAACCGAAATTAAATGCCCTGTCTGCGGCACTGTACATGACAAAAAAATTGAAAAATGTCCTCTCTGCTCTTTACCCAAAGATTCATCTCCTAACAGTATAGCTTTTTTCAAAAAATTAAATACGTTACCGCCGGACAAAAGAAATGAGTATATACAAAAATTAGATGATATTTATAACAATTTTGAGGCTAAAAATATGTTCAATTCTTCTGAAGTTGAAAAAAGAGAAAATAAAATTAAAGCACTCAACGAAGAATACGGCATTGAGGTAAAAAATGAAGAACCATCTTTGTGTTACCATTCCTGATTTTAATTCTTACTACACGCTTTACGCTGACGGGAACTACTCTTATAAAACTTACGACCGGCAGGAAAAAGCCAATTTATTTTATTACGCTCCCGGGAATGTCGTTTTTTTGTACTACACTTATTTTACTTTTCGCGAGGCTTGCGCTGTCCGCGTTCAAGAAGACGGCGGCGACGTTCTGCTTCCGGGTTTGTCAAAAAAAATTAAATTATTATTCCGCGCGCGCGCTTCCCGTGTAGATAAATTAAAACGCGCCGCCGGTTGGCTTAACAAACATTCCGTCGGCGCTTTCGCTCATGATGACGGGTTTTATATCCGTCTCTCTTACATAATCGAACAGCGCGGAAAAATCAATTATCCGGCGCTCAGCAAACTTGCGGAAAGTTCTTCCGCTCAAAACCAGTTCAAATTATTTTAAGGAGTTTTTATGCTTATTCTCACCGAAAAACCGTCCGTCGCGAAGGCTTTCGCCGACGCTCTTGGAGTTCCCCGAAAAGACAATTATTACGAAAACAGCGAACATTGCATCGTCAACGCCCTCGGACACCTTCTGGAAAATTATTCTCCGGAAGATTACGATCCTTCCCTGAAGAAATGGGATTTAGAATCACTGCCTATCATTCCGGAACAAGTCAAATTTAAAGCGGTTGAAAAAACAAAAGCCCAACTTGCCGTTGTAAAAAACTGCTTTGCCCGGCACAAAAACGATCCGTTTTTGCTCGCCACGGATGCGGAACGCGAGGGCGAACTCATCGGCGCGGAAATACTCGATTTTGTCGGCTTTAATAATTATTCAAACGCAAAACGCTTTTGGGTATCGGAGGCGCTCACGCCGGAAGTAATAAAAAAAGGCATTGAAAAAGCCAAACCGCTTAACGATTATAAATCATACCGCGAACAGGGCTTTGCCCGGCAGTTTGCCGATTGGCTTATCGGCATGAACCTCACGCGCCTTATTACCCTGAAAACTGATAAACTTCTCCATTTTGGCAGAGTACAGACCGCCATTCTCGGCGCTATTTACGAACGGGAGATATCCATTTTTAAATTTATTCCGGAACCGTATTACGAAATACAAGCTGTTTTAGAGGACAATGAATCATTATTTACAGTTAAGATGATTAACTCCGACAACAAAGAATATCCTACGCGTTTTTCGGATTCTTCTGTTTTTAATTTACTTAAATATCCTGATAATAAATCAAAAGGAACTATTACAGAATTAAAAAAAGAAGAAAAAACAGTACCGCCGCCGCAGTTGTTCAATCTTACCGCTCTTCAGAAAGAAGCCCATAAAAAATACGGTTACGCTCCGGAAAGAACGCTTGAAATTGCGCAATCTTTATACGAAAAACATAAATGTCTTTCATATCCTCGTACTCCTTCCCGTGTCATGGG
>Ga0268262_10005362_pt1 | contig 12757 bp, 7 predicted proteins | sample TergutNc150P3_FD_190354 | JGI IMG/M metagenome (GOLD analysis project Ga0268262, IMG submission 190354) | Nasutitermes corniger P3 segment gut microbial community from laboratory colony in Florida, USA - Nc150 P3 (SPAdes) (version 2) | ecosystem: Host-associated > Arthropoda: Insects > Digestive... | reverse complement strand
TGAACGCGCCAAGCTCCACGTCGCCGCCCGTCGCGTATGCCGGGGAGTGGGTTATGAAAAACCCGTGGCGGCTTCCATTGGTGGAGTGCAGGTCTATGGTGCAGTCTGGGTCATAGTCCCTGTACATGGCCAGCATCCACCTAGTGTTTGCGGCTGCGGCCTTCATAAGGTCTCTGTTGAGGTCCAAGCCAAAGGCGTTTTCGCGGGGTCCTACACCGCTCTTGGGGTTGGGCTGGTGTGTGCGGAATGCGGGGTTAAGCGCGTCGGTGCCATCGGCGTTGTAGGCGGGGCAGACGACTATTTCAATGTTCTTTCTGACATCTGGGCGCTTGCCCTGCAGGATTTCCCTCATCACGAAAAGCATCGCCTCTTTGCCCTCCACCTCGCCTGGGTGGATGTTGGCGTTTATGTAAACCTTTATCGGGTTTGGCCCAGTGGCGGGCAGCCTCCAGGCCAATAGGGGCTTGCCCGTCTCCGTCGCGGTCGGCGCGTTTGGGGGCTGGTACGGCCTTAGGGCGGGCGCGGCCTTCATCAGCTCCGCCATATAGGATTTTATGTCCGCAACCGTGGCCGTGCGCTCGTAGTTGGACTCTTCGACTATGGTTTTGGGCCACGTCTGGGCCACCAGACAGGAAGAGACCATCAAGAAAATAGCTGTTCTGATCATGTTTTGTCCTATTGGGCTTTGGGGGGTAGAATCATGTCACTGCGCGACAGGGGCTGTTTCTGTAGCTGCCGCGTCTGTCGGTGCGGGGGACTCGATGGGTGCAGCTTTTGGCGTTTTGTCCTGTTCTAGAAAAAGTTTCGTAGATGCCACAAAAGAAGCAAGGATAAAGAGCATAAGCGCCAGCATCGCGTGGCCCCTCTTGCCGTTGATAAGCTGCTTGGGGGCATTTTCGCATAGCACCGCCAGCACGATAACGATTACAAGCTTGTAAATTAGGTGTGGCTGGGCAAAGGGCCTTTCCCCATGTACCCACGCCATCACGTACAAAATGACGCCGCAGAGGACGGCGAAGCGCATCCCCCATACGGCCAGCTTCTTCCAAACTCCGGCGGCAATCCCACGCACTTCCTCATGCGTGTCCTCAAAGCCAGACAGCATAAGGCACACGGGCATGGCGCCCCCCGCGAGCACCAAAAAGATAAGGTGGAACCACTTGACAAGTGGTTGGACGTAGAAGTCAGACATGTCGTTTTCTCCAGTAGGGAGATTATATCAAGTTATTGAGTTGCCGTGGAGTGTCGTTGAGCATCTTGCGAAATATAGCCAGTTTTGGGACTGTGAGGCTCCGATTGGCAAATTGAAGCTGTTTCGCCGTGATGAAACAGTTACAAGGTACAAGGGGCCGCTGACGCGGCGATAAGGAGGCGGCTGCGCCGCAATGATTGTCAATGCGGAATGAGCGCGTGGCGCTGAACGAAGCCCTGTTCCCGCCCGTATCGCCTACCCCGAAGCCACCCCCCTACCATCCGCCCGCCCATCGAAGAGGCCGAGCGATAATGGCGGCGGGCGAAGTCAAAATCTCCATTTCGTCATTGCTTGCTAGCGTGTTGCAAGCCCCATGTGGATGTCTCGCGTATCCAAGCGCAGCGCAGGATACCGAGAGGCGAGGCGGGGGTCTGGGGAGCGACCGGGGCGGCGCGAGCCTGCGAGCGACGACGGTAAGGGAGACCCCCAGTTTATAGGATGCAAGGGTTCCACTAATCAGCGCGGAATGAGGCAAAATGGTGCCGAACCAAGGGAAAGCGCCTATGGCGGGATTGCCGCCCAATGCGCTATCAGAGGCCGACGGAGGATGTCTCGCGTATCCAAGCGCAGCGCAGGATACCGAGAGTTTGCCGCAAGCATGAACCCGAGGACGTAAGATACCCTCCGGGCGGATGACCCCGCCGTAATACCGAATCCTATCGCCAATACGATAAATGCCAGAAGCAAGATCGCTTGCAACGGTTTTCATCTTGTAACTTGCACCTTGCAACTCGTAACTGGTATCACTTGCACCTTGCAACTCGTAACTGGTATCGTGCTCCGGCACTGGATGAACCAAGCTCTCGAATCCCTGCCCCGAAAAGCTAAAAGTGGGTGTCAGTGAATAGCTGCTAGTGACAGCCAAGTCCATTCCTCCCTTCATCTCTTCGCCCTGTGGCTTGGCCTTGGGCTTGGGCTTGCGGCTGCGCGGCTTGGCCTTGGTGCCTGTTGAGCCGCCTGCCTTGGCTCGTTTGGCTCGCCCTCTTTTCGCTTCCGTAAATCCAAACCAATTCATGGCAATTGCCGCGTCGGCGTCTGGAATGTCAAACACGCCGTTGGAGGAGCGATATTCAACGCCGCCGATGGCAAAGGTGTATGCGGTGGGGTGGGTCAGCTTCATGGCTCTATCCTTTGGTGATGTTCTGTGCGTATTCGTTTTGGAAGGGGGATGCCGCGTTGGGCAGGGGGTGATGGTGCAGGCTGGCGCCCGCGCCATGATTGTTGAGGGTTTGGTATTTGGTGCCGGGTGGAGATTGTGGCCGCATGAAAAGCCTCCTTTACCCAAATATAGGCATCCAATCCACGCCGCGCCACCAAAGCCAGCATTACATCCGCCTTTGTTCGACTACACCCGGCTACATTTGTTTTCTATAGTGATCGGCACCGGCTCCCAGGTCGGCGATACAGGCGGAAAGAATCTTCACCCGGCGCCACGCGCTCATTCCGCCATAAAAAATTAGCGCCGCGCAGCGGCCTTTCGTAACTTGTACCTTGTAACTTGTAACTTGTACCTGATATAACTTGTTTCTAAAGGGGGTTCAGGCCATGGCAAGCGAAGCGTCAGAAAACACCCAGACAAAATCTCCGCTGATGGAGATAGTCCAGCCCTTCATTGACCTCGTGAGGGCCCCAAGGGCCCTGTGGGCGCTCAATCTCACGTATTTGATAGAGGGCTTTGCCTACTTTGGCACCTTGGCCTACCTGGCGATGTTCTTCAATGAATATGTGCGGCTGAGCGACCAGCACGCGGGGTGGATGGTGGGGGTGATGACATCGGGCATAACCTTTTCCATGCTATTTTTTGGCAGCCGCGTTGACAAATGGGGCCTGCGCCGCACCCTGCTGACCGCGCTGTGCCTCATGCTGCTGGGGCGCATTGTGCTCAGCCTTTCTCCGTATTTCGGCTTGGAAGCTGGCTCGCTGTTCTCCCCGCTGAACCTAGAGGCCACATTTGGGATACTGTTCATAGTGATAGGCTTTGGCATGTACCAGCCCGCCGTCTATGCAGGCACCCGCGCAGTCACGACAGCCGCCACATCCGGCATGGCCTTCGCCATGCTTTACGCCGTCAACAACTTGGGCGGATGGCTGCCCACTTTTATGAGCCCTATTCGGAAAGCCTTTGGCATATCGGGCGCGCTTGGGTTTTACGCAATTGTCACGCTGCTGGGCATGGCTGGGCTGTTCGCGCTGCTGACAAGGCAGACACTAGAAAAGGCATTGAAAGAGAAAAAAGACGCAGAACCAGCGGCTGCGCCGTCAAAAGAAGCATCGGCCAAACTGGGGGGCCAAGAAGCGCCAACAGCGTCCAGCCTCACAAGGTTTTTGCACTGGCTAAAAAACCACCCGCTGGCCGACCCAAAGTTCAGCTATTTTATTTTTTGCCTGATACCAGTGCAGTCCCTGTTTGCATACAACTGGCTGATAATGCCGCAGTACGTGGCGCGGGCCTATTCCGATGGCTGGATAGGCCAAAATTTTGAAACGGCCACCAGCCTCAACGCCCTTTTGATATTCATCCTGTGCCCCATAGTTGCCGCCATGAGCAGCAAGGCCAAGGTCTATAACATGATGATCATGGGTACGGCAGTCATGGCTTGCTCGGCGTTCTTGCTGTCCGTTGGCCCAACGGTGACAGGGCTTTTCGCATACATATTGATGCTTTCCATAGGCGAGGCAATGTGGCAGCCCAGATTTTTGCAGTACGCCGCCGAGATAGCCCCAGAGGGCAGGACGGGGGCATACATGGGCGTGGCCCAACTGCCTTGGTTCCTCACCAAGATGCTGGTGCCCCTCTATTCCGGCATAGCCCTTACAAAGTGGTGCCCCGCAGACGGCCCAAAGTCAACCGGGCCAATGTGGCTGACCTTTGCCCTTTTCGCCATAGCCACCCCCGCCCTGCTGCTGCTGGCAAAAGGCTGGATTGGAAAAGATTTCAAGACGAAAGCCGGGTAGAAGTAGAAGTCAGGGGCCAGTCAGAGATTAGGGGTCAGGGGTCAGGAGCCGCTTACGGGCAATGCGGAAACTTCCATTAGACTATTTGCTCAAGACCGGGGACAGCCTTGTTTAGCCTGTCCAACATCATAAATGTGTAGAACATCTGCCTGGGGCTGGTGTCGCGGAAGTAGAGGCTATAGACAAATTCCTCTATGAACTCGTTGCTAATTCGCTCTGGGGCAATGTCCAACAGTCGCATCGCCAGCGCAAAAGCAAAGGTTTCATTTGCCGTTATGTATGCCGTCTGCTTGTGGTGCTGCTCGGTGGCTATCGGCTTGACCTTGGACATCCAATAGACCATGAACGCGGCTTGTTTGTGGGTTTCCGAGTTTTCGGATTTGTGGAATAGCTCAAAGCGCCCCAAGTCCTCCGCCAGCGACTTAGACATCACATCAACCAGACTTAGCACTATCCGCAGACCGGGAGGACCCCAGTGGATTCTATAGTCACCAAATAGCTTGCACACCATTGCGGAAATTGCGGCATCGTTCATTCTGATTCAGCCCGTTTCGCCGCGAACAGCCCGTTCATTTTCTTTGCCCAGCCCTCTGTGAATTCTGGTGGCCTCTGAAACGATTCGGGCGTAAGCTCGCGCCCCTTGTTCGGCCTAGTCTGCCCCCCCCAGTTCCCATAGTCCTCGCTAGCCTTCAATTCCTGAATCTCTTTCAGGCACTCTTCGTAGCTTTTGGGCGGGTCGTCCACGTTGGACACCACGCCAATTCCCCCTTGGCTGTTGCTCATTGTCCGCCCTCCCTTGGCATGTGTGCGGCGCAATGGCCGCATGGATTATTCTAGCGCAGTATGTATGTTCTGAACATAATAAAGTTGAGCCGCTTGCAAAACGGCAGTCTTGCAAGCGGCTCGGTTTTTATCTTGTAACTTGTACCTGATATTAGAATCGGTATTTGAACGATGCCTGCAGCCAAGTAAAGCCGAATGTCTCGTTGGTTCTCTCAGGCCTTATGACGTCGTTTGCTATCACATACGACAGCTCCGCCCCCATGTTTTTGGTGAAGTTGTACCCCAGACCAACAGAATAGCCAAGGTTGATGCCGCTCTCGGTGTCTTTACCCCTATCTGTACGCGTGACGTCGCCGGACGTCTCCTCATCTTTCCATTCCCATACAACCTTGCCATTCACGAGGCCCAGGCCGACAAAGGCATATAGGCCATTCTCGTGGGAACCGAAGCTGTAGATGTAGTCTGCGAACACTGTCGCGACGCTTGCGTTGAGCGTGCGGGTGTGTTTTTTTTCGCTGTAGTATCCATAGGAGTCGTTCCACTCCTTCTTCCCCTCGCCGAAGATGTTGTAGTCAACCCTGCCTCGGATGGCCATTTTGTCGCTGAACCCATACTCGCCGAAAGCAGATAGGCCAAAGCCCAACTTGATCTTGTTGTCAAATTTCTTTTCATTGGTGAAGTCCCCGCCGGGGTTGGCGACATGGAGTGAAACTCCGTAGGTCCAGCCGCTGCCATAGCTTGGCTTCAAAGATTTCGTGGGTGCCTTGGCACTCTTGGCGCTCTTGGTGCCCTGGCTGGCATAACCATAGCCGAAGCGGTATTTGAACGATGCCTGCACCCAATCGAATCCGTATGTCTTTAAAGACCCTGTGGGCTTTATGACGTCGTTTGCAATCACATACGACGCTTCCACCCCCATATTTTTGGTGAAATTGTACCCCAGCCCAACAGAATAGCCAAGGTTGCTGCCGCTCTCGGAGACTTTACTCTTAGAAGTCTCCGGTTCGCCGCCGACGACCGTCGTTTCTTTTTTTTCCCCCATTTCTACCTTGCCATTCACGAGGCCAAGGCCGGCAAAGGCATATAGGCCATTATCGTGGGAACCAAAGCTGTAGATGTAGTCTGCAAACACTGTCGCGACGCTTGCGTTGAGCGTTTCGGTGTATTTGTAGCTGTAGACTCCACCTGACGCAGTCCTCTCCTTCTTCCCCTCGCCGAAGACGTTGTAGTCAACCCTGCCTCGGATGGCCATTTGGTCGTTGAGTCCATACTCGCTGAAGGCAGAGAGGCCGAATCCCGTCTTGATCTTGTAGCCAAATAGCTTTTCGTTGGTGAAGTCACCGCCGGGGTTGGCGACATGGAGTGAAACTCCGTAGGTCCAGCCGCTGCCATAGCTTGGCTCATTGACTCTCTTGCTTGCATAGCCATGATAATCCCTAGCTGGCGCCGCAGCCCTGCTTGGAGCTTCGGCGTGAACCGCCCCATGTACCGCATGTGCCGCATGTGTCGTTGGAGCGGCGCCGGCTATCGCGGAGCCTTCCATAGCCATCAACCTCCTGACCGCCGCTTCGCTCGCCTTTTTTATGTCCGCGTTGGAGAGGCTGGAGGCTATCTCGCTCCTAGACGCGGCCCAGCCTGTATCTACTCTCACCAGTGTGCACTCGATCAGGAAATCGTGCTCATCCCTTGTCAGGTCAATGATGCAGACCAGCGGCACCCCCAGCTTTTTCCCAAGATCTCTCGCAACCTTTTCATCGTACAGCGTGTTCGGCTGTCCGGCATGCTCTTTCTGTATCATCGTGTCTATGACGTACCTGTCCAGGGCAGCAAAGCCCGACCCAGGCTCCGAGATGTAGTCCAGAAAGGCGCTCCTGACAGTCTTTCTGTTTATCTCCGACACATTTTTTCCCGCCAGCGGCGGCAAAACCGCAACCTTTTCTTGGGCGGAGAGCGCCACCACCCCCAAGACGGCGGCAGCTAACATGGTTGACAGTTTTTTGTGCGCTTTCATTTAGCGACTCCTTAAAGGCAGTTACAAGGTACAAGTTACAAGAGGAAAATCCTTGCTGTACATTGAGTTGTCGGCGGATTTGGGGCGCGGCGGACTTAGCGCCGAGCCAAGTGGTGCATTGATAATTGGCAATCGGAACAACCTGCCCAGCCTTCGCTGGGCGAGGTTATGGGGTGCGGGGGCGGGGCTTGCCCGTTTGCTAATAGGTGTGGGTGATAACGATGTTGCCAGCAGGGACCGGGGTGGCCGCATTCCGTCCCTTGTAGCTAACCCTTATGGAAATCGGGATGGTTATGGTGGCGATGTCTGTGCCAACTGTCCCGCCGGAGCCGATCAAATCAGCCCACTGATCCGATGGTATGTTGAGGGTCACTCTACCATCGCTCGCGTAGCTCAAGACGCCAGGGATATTGAGCTGGTCCTTGGTAATGGCGCCAGTGATTGGAGTGCCAGGAGCAACAACAATATTTGTAGGCCCGGTGGCTTCCACGTGGTAGGTCAAACCCGGATCATCTGCTTCACCGGTGTAGCTGCCAAAGTTCCAAACCAGTCCCGAATCGAACGAAGCAGAGCCATCTCCGATGCCAGTGCTATTAATGCTGATCGGGAAGCCCGTGGCAGTCACGGTCTGACCATCGACCCACCCTTTGAAATCAATAGCGTTCGTGAAATCAATTTTTTCGGTTATGGTCTCGGCCCAGGCGTAGGGAAGTAGCTTTTTAAAGGGCGAATCGTTAAAGTTGATCCAATTGGCAGTGCTGGGGGTACTGGAGTTGGCGTTTGAGGGCGCGTTGCCGTATCTGACAGTGCGTATCCGCACTATCACGGGGTGGGCGGTACCTCCCGCCAGCGCGGTTACCCAAGTGTTGGGTATGGGGAACTCGGTGTACTTGGGCGAAACGTACACCACGTATTTAGGCACACTGTCGGCACTGAGTGGTAATGCTTCTCGGAAAAATTCGATGATGTTTCCCGATATGTTTTCGTTGCCCTCATTTGTCCAGCTAAGCCAAATTTTCGCGTTTCCGTTTTCCTCGCCAATGGTGGGGCTGTTTTCTGTGTAGGCCACTGCTTTGATTCCATCTCCGACATCTGCGTTGCAAACGTTGCTAGGGCCAGTGTTGGAAGGAGGGGAAATATTTTTGGGGTTCTTTAATGTACCGTCCACGTAGTTGGAAACTAATATCCCGGCGCTGGCGTGGTTGGGAGCCTTTCCCCGTGAAAGATCGCGGGTAGCAGAGTAATCGGCAACACCAGTAATTTTTACATTGATGGCGGGTCTCACCTGACGGGATATGGCACCAGTCATGTTATCCGTTATCAGCCCCATGCTGCCAGGAAGGCCCGTGGGCGATGGGAATGTCGCTATGTAGCTGGCCACCGGGTAGGGGTTGCCGTTGCTATCCAAATCGCCGTTCCAAACTGCCTTGTTGGGCTTGGGGATGGGTATGCTGCCCAAGTTGGCTTCGCCGTTAAAGTTTGTTAAGCTACCGAATTTTGTTACGGTGGCAGGGGCATTGAAGTTGCCAAATTCCAGTAGTGTGGGCAGGCCGGCGTGGTTGTCGGGCCCCAAGCTAATGCCATTCACATACGCCTTGACCTGCAGCGTGTCATCGACTTTCGAGTATAGGCCAGATGGAGTGTCAAGATAGAGAGGATTCCATGTCACCTGCTGGCCGAGAAATTGCCTAAAAGAACTTCGGTTGATGCGCGCATTAAACGACACGTTGCTGTTCTCGGTGGGGGCAAAGTTTGTTACTTGCTCCACCTTACCTCCAACGCCGATTGCCTTTTCGTTGTTGGGTGTGGCTGTGCCCGTGCTGACCATCCTCCAATATGGGAAGCCAACCAAAAGCCCAGCGCTGCTGCTGGCATCGGTTTCCCTCATGGCAGAAAGCTGGATTCTGTCATCGGTAGTGGTGGCATACTTGATAATGTCGGTATCTGGGGCACTGGTATTTAGAGACAATTCCCTCGTAAGGTCTGACGAAGTCGTGGGCGATCCTGCATCGCCCAAATTACCTGTAAACCAAGGCGAATTCCCAGTAAATCCACGTGTATCTTTGTATTGATTAGATGGGAAAATGTGTTCGAGATTGCTTGTGTCAACGCCAAAAAAGCCAGACTGGGCCATGGAAGGGAAGGCAAACTGTATGGCATCACCTGCCGCCAAGCTGCCAATTTTCCCCATGAGCCCTTTATATACGGCTGTTTCATCCGTACCCACCAAGATAGACGAAGATTTCGCAAAGTTGTAGCAAGTAGGGTCATCCAACGAGCCGTCAACCATACCCGACAACCTGCCGGAGCCGGCGTAGGTGGTCAGGTCGGGAGTGCTGGATTCAATGTAGGCGTACACGTAGCGATTGCCGCCTCGAAAGAGTTCAGGATCGGTGTTGTCTTCGTCAAACCAGTCGCCGCCAACTTCCTTCATATTGGTGCTGGTGACGGCAGGGCCCACAACGGGCTTTGTAATATAGCTCGGAGGGGTATTGTCTAAGTCGAATGCGTTGCCCTTTCTGCGGTCGGCAGAGACAAGGTAGGGGCCTGGCGGCACATTGACCATTTTCCACGTGCTGGTGTCGGTTCCAAACTCTGGCAACCACTTGTGTCTGCCGCCTTCTTCACCAAGGTCGGACATGTAGGCATTGATCTTTTCTTTGTCCACGCTATTTGGATTGTTAGGATCATAGGCATAAAACGAATTCAAATAGATGGAGGCCCAAGCGCTGAAGTCGGCCGGCCTTTTGTCGGTGGACAATTTCTTTGCAGGGACAGGCGGAGTAGCTGTTGGGTTGCCCGGGTCGTATCCAGCGTAAATTTGTTTAGTCACTGGCTTGCCCGTGATGCTGCGGTTAACCACGCCTTTCAACTTCAATGGGTAGGCAGCGTAGCCGTACTTATCCCATGCGTTCATTGTGATGGAGTAACTCTTCCCTTCCATACCAGCGAGCGGAGTCCAACTAAACTCGAATTTGTTGCCAGGCTCGCGGTACTGGCCTGACGTTGAGAAGCCATAAGAATTTGAGGCTGGGGCCATAAAGATGTCATCTTCATCTGGATCAGCTATCTTGTAATCAGATCCCGTTATGTGATCGGTACTCCAATTTATAGTCCACCCAGTTTTGCTGCCAACACTGGGCCTAGGGCCGCCCCAACCAGGATCATCTCCGCTATGGAAGGGGAAAGAATCCCCGCTTCCATCGTAGTTGTCGAATATGGGCGCACTATTCTTTTTGGTGGGGACATGGATGGCAAATCTGGTAGTGTTTCCGCCCAAGTCTGTCAATTTATAGATAAAGCTAAGCCCCTCGCGGCTGTCATCATATTTGTAATTGTAGCTCGGGTTTCCGTACGTGAAGTTATCGTTTGTGGGCATGTTCAAAACGATGGTGCCATTTATCGTTACTAGCGGCGAGTCGCTTGTCAACTGGCGGGGCGTTTGCGGCACCAGTCCAATATCAGTGCTTGGGTTATTGACACGATAAAAGTTGTTCATATCGGTCGCATTCCAATTTTCTACATCGGATCTTCGGTCGCCTACGTACACACCCTCTAGTTCTAATGTGACGATGTCGCCGCTGCTCATCTCAAAGTCACGGAAAGTACGTTTAAATGAAATTTCTGACGTGATCGGCAGTGTTCCTCTGAAAACCAGTGCATTATCGGTGAACTGCCTAGATTGGCTGGGCCAATTTCCTACGATGCCAGAGGTATCCACAACTGTGTATATTTCTGGGGCATCAGAGGAAGGCGTTAGTATCGGAGCATTGTTTTGCCTGATGGTGACGTTTCCGGTTGCGGGTGCGGTAGAGGTGGTGCCGTTTGGGCCTGCAAACACCGCGGTGACATCCAACCTGGCACTGCTGGCGCTCTGGGGGATGAACACGCCATAGCCGGGGCGCATGCTCCTGAATGTCTGATAGTCCGGGTGCCTATCATTCGCTAGGCTTAGCCTCATGGCTTCGCCGCCGAAACCGGCGGGTATTTCCACTTCGCCAGAGGTGGCTATCCACTTGTCGCTAGCTGGGTTCGTCAAACTCCAAGTGGCAGCCTGGAAGCCTGGGTTGGCATTGTCCACAGCTTCAAACTTGAACACCTTGGGTATGCCCACGATGAATTCATTGGATTGATTGGGCACAACGGTGAATGAGGGGCTGGGCGTGTTTGTGGGCCTCATGCCGCCGGCTACGTCGGCGCCGTCGCTGATGGAGCCCACCACGACCCTTACCGGCTTTCTGACCTGGCCGGCTTCATTATACAATTTAACAGGTACTACCCCGTCCTTGTCGTACTCAGTGTAATAAATTGTGACTTCGTATTCCTTATTCACGCTCACGCCACTCGCATCGAACACCATCCTGTCTGCGGGGGCGTTTTTGCCAATGGTGACCACACCGCCCGCACTGATAAATGAACCCTCCGAGAAAATGCTGGGGAACTGGAGCCACTTGATGGTGTCGCCATCCGCATCTGTGGTTGGCAGGCCCTGAACATAGGCGGCGCCATTTGAACCCCTTGAAACATAGATGACTGGAAGCTCACCCTTTAGCCTGTCGGGCAGTATGGGCGCGTTGTTCGGAGTCACTGGCACAGTCTTTAGAATTGGGTCTGACTTCACTTGGTCGATGCCTACAGCATAGAATTTAAATGTCACGTCGGCCCTGCTGTTCCCTGCCAGTCTGGGCGTGTAATTCCACTCTCCCTTGCCAGTCGAAACCAGGTCGGTTACGTTACCAAGGTTTGGGCCCTCGACGTACCAACTCACAGCGTCTTTGGCGGCGGCCGTGACTTTGTATGTGTGGCCGTTTATTACGGGGCCGTCTAGGCCATTGACCACCGGCGTACTAGGCTGCGGGTTTTCTGGGGTCTGGACCACTTGGTTGCCGCCGCCACAGGCCAGCCCAAGGGCCAGGCCCGTTATGGCCGAGATTCTTATGAAGCTGCTGCCCGCGATGCTGCGGATAATGCGGTGTGACATGATGCCTCCATTTGAAAATTTGCGTTTTTTGGTTGCTGTTTGGGTGTTTGTGGTGCCCGTGGCGTCTGGTGATGTAGTCATTGTTTGCCGTGTCCTCACAAAATGGCCGCCCAAAATTAGGGCTGCAAACGATATATGCAACTACTGCGCCATAAGTTTAGCAGGAATGGCGCATCAAAATGTAAGTGCCGTATTCCCAACATTTAACATTTTGGCCCAATGGCCCTGCCACAGAACAGAACAGAACCCGCTCAATAGTTATCGGCAAAAATGTCGGGGAGTTGACAGGTTTTAGGGTTCAGGGGGCAGGTTTCAGGGGCTAGGGATAAGTCAAGGGGTTAGGTTGTAGGGGTTAGGGGTTAGGGTAAGCAAGGAGGCGGCCTCTCGGTATTCTCCGCTTACGCTCCGAATACGCGAGACCCCAACTTGGGTCTTTGCAGCTCGTTAGTAGATTTTGGCGGCATGGGCGTTTTGCCTTCGCCCAGCTTCGTTATCGCCGCGTTGATGGTTATGGCGGATTGAGCATTGAACGCTGAACGAAGCGTTGTTCCCGTCTAGTAAGCCCCCATCGAAGCCACCCCCCATGCATCCGCCCGCTCATCGAAGCGCTCTCCGGGCATCCACCCGCCCATCGAAGAAGCCGAGCGATATAGTCAATTGACTTGAGAATCGTAACACATCGGCATGCTTCGCCTGCGCCTTCCATTCCGCTCCCCGCCTTGTGGAGGTGCAGTTAACCCACCGCAGGGCGGGGGTTTATGCATCCAGCGCAATT
>Ga0268262_10005361_pt1 | contig 12757 bp, 8 predicted proteins | sample TergutNc150P3_FD_190354 | JGI IMG/M metagenome (GOLD analysis project Ga0268262, IMG submission 190354) | Nasutitermes corniger P3 segment gut microbial community from laboratory colony in Florida, USA - Nc150 P3 (SPAdes) (version 2) | ecosystem: Host-associated > Arthropoda: Insects > Digestive... | reverse complement strand
CCTTAAGGCTCTGCATCATAAATTCATCGATGGCATCTGTTAAAAATAGAACTTCATAGCCTTTTGCCTTACAAGCCTCCAAATGTGGGCTACCCTGCACCGCAGAAATGGATTCGCCGATGATATAATAGATTTCCTTCTGACTCTCTGGCATTCGCGTAGCATATTCTTCCAAACCTACGAATTCCTTTTCGCTGGTTTTGGTGCTTTTAAAACGGAGCAGGTTTTTCAATTCGTCCAAAAATTCCCAATTCATGTAAAAGCCTTCTTTTAGCACGGCTCCCATTTCTATCCAGAATTTTGCGTAGTCCTCCTTGCGGTCTGTTGCAATGCCTTGCAGGGTGTCCAGTATTTTTTTAATGGCGTGTTTTTTTAGATTGGCAACTATTTTGTTGCTTTGCAAAATTTCGCGGCTAACATTCAAGGGTAGGTCTTCGGAGTCTATTACACCTCGTGCAAAACGGAGCCAAGTGGGCAAAAGTTCCTTGCAGTCGTCCATTATAAACACCCGCTTCACATATAGCTTCAACCCGTGGCTATGTTCAGACGCATAACGCACCCCAAAAGGTGCCCTTGCCGGAATGTAAAGCAGGCTCCAGTATTCCTGCGTGCCCTCAACGTGGTTGTGGCTCCAAGCAAGCGGTTCGCCTCCCTCGTGCGAAACCAACTCATAAAATTCCTTATATTGCTTTTCTTCCAAATCTTTTGCGCTCTGCCGCCATATTGCCGGTTTTTCATTTAGCCGTTCAACATTTTCTTTATTATCTTTGTCCAAGGAATGAATGTAAATGGGATGGGTTACAAATTCGCTATATTTGCGAACCACGTTTTTCACCTTCCAATCCTGTGAAAAATCTCGGCAATCATCTTCGTCTTTCAGGTATATGGTGATTTTTGTCCCGTTTTTCTCTTTTGGCAGCTCGTCTATCGAAAAATCGCCCGTTCCCTCGGATACCCACTGAAAACCCTGTTCTTCGCCCGCTTTTCTGGAATGTACTTCCAATTTTGAAGCCACCATAAACGCGCTATAGAACCCAACGCCGAATTGCCCTATTAAATTCACATCTCTTTTTGCATCGCCTGTGATGCTTTGCATAAAATTCTTTGTGCCAGAACGAGCTATAGTGCCAAGGTTCTGAATCAAGTCTTCCCTGTTCATGCCTATTCCATTGTCCTCTATGGTCAGAATTTTGGTGTTGTCATTGGCTGAAATGTCTATTCGGAGTTCCGTGCCTGCTGGCAGCAAACTTGAGTTTGCTATGGACAAAAATCTCAGCTTATCTAAGGCATCTGCTGCATTTGAAACCAATTCACGCAAAAATATCTCTTTATTGCTATATAAAGAATGAACCATTAAATGCAATAAATCGCGAACCTCAGTTTGGAATTCCATTTTTTCAGACATATTACCTCCTAATGAAAATTTTTTTGACATGAATATAGCAATTTTATATGTGAGTAACAACAAGCATACAAGCAAAAAAGCATTTACTACATTATCCCCATGCTAAAAAAACTCTCCTCTTTACCTGAAATCAAAGGACCCATTTTGACCATCGTGATGGATGGCTATGGGCTTTCTGCAAATGAAGTTGGCAATGCCATAACCGCCGCTCGTAAACCTGTTTTGGAAAGGCTCTTTGCCAAATATCCAAACACATCGCTCAGGGCACATGGCACAGCCGTTGGGATGCCAAGCGATGAAGATATGGGGAACTCAGAAGTAGGGCACAATGCCATTGGTGCAGGGCAGGTTTATAACCAAGGGGCAGCTTTGGTTGCCGATTCCATCAGCAAAGGTGAAATTTGGAAGCGCGATGCGTGGAAAGAGGTAGTTAAAGGAGCCGCGAGTGGAACCCTGCATTTTATAGGATTGTTCTCAGACGGCAATGTGCACAGCCACATAGACCATTTAAAAGCGATGGTTGCAGAGGCAAAAAAAGAAGGCATAAAGAGAGTTAGAGTTCACATCCTTTTAGACGGGCGAGATGTTCCTGAAACAAGTGCACTAGAATATGTTGAGCCATTTGAAAAATTCTGCTCTGAGTTGAGCGATTCCGCTTTTGATGTTTGCATTGCAAGCGGCGGCGGAAGAATGAAAATCACAATGGATAGATACGAAGCAAATTGGAAAATGGTGGAAAAAGGCTGGCAAACTCATGTTCTTGGTGAAGGCGATAAGTTTGAGAGCGCATCCATTGCAATTAAATCCTTGCGCGAAAAATTTCCCAAAACAATAGACCAAGACCTGCCTCCATTTGTGATAGCGAAAAACAACAACCCCGTTGGAATTATTCAAGACGGTGATTCCGTTGTATTCTTCAATTTCCGCGGTGACCGCGCAATAGAAATAACGCAGGCATTTGAAAACGCAAACTTCAATAAATTCGACAGAAAAAGAGTTCCCAAAGTGACTTATGCTGGAATGCTTCAATACGATGGCGATTTAAAGCTCCCGAACCGCTTTTTGGTTGCTCCGCCGGCAATCCAAAACACAAGTGGCGAATGGTTTTCAAAAAGCGGCATAAAACAATTTGCCTGCTCGGAAACGCAAAAATTTGGGCACGTGACATATTTCTGGAACGGCAATCGCTCCGGCAAATTTGACGGCGAAACATATTTGGAAGTGCCAAGCGATGTTATACCTTTTGAGCAACGTCCGTGGATGAAAAGCGCAGAAATTGCAGATGCCATGATAGAAGCTTTGACTAGCAAAAAATATAACTTCCTTCGTTGCAATTTTGCAAACGGCGATATGGTTGGGCACACGGGTTCTTTCCGTGCAGCTACTATGGCTATTGAAGCTGTGGACCTAGCCCTTGCCCGCGTTTTGCCTGTGGTTGATGCTCTCGGCGGCGTTGCGCTCATCACCGCAGACCACGGCAACGCAGATGAAATGTATGAGATAGATAAAAAAACTAAAACCCCGATGAAAAATGCAGATGGAAGTTTCAAGGCAAAAACCGCGCACACTCTAAACCCCGTGCCTTTTATTCTCTACGATAACGTGAGCAACGGGAAACTCTCGCTAAAAAATGTTCCAAACGCAGGGCTTTCCAATATTGCGGCAACAGTAGCGAATTTGCTCGGATTTGAAAAACACGAAAGCTGGGACGAGTCACTTCTTTCTTAAAAATTCTTCCCATTCGCTTATGGCTCCGGGCGGCGGATTTCCAGAAGTATCTATATCAAAACCCATGCTTTTGAGCGGAGCCACAGAAGTTTTTAAATTTTCCAATGCTTGAACGGAATGCACATATTTATTCTGCAATTCGCTTAAAACTGCTTCCCTTTCCCGAATATCTTTATCTTGGTTGGATATTATGGAAAACAGGGTTAAAAGCCAACCCGCGAGCAATACCAAAAAAACCATTGCAACGCCTGGCGCAAGCCTCAAACCAGTGCTTCTCTGATAGGTTACACCCATCATTTTCAGCTTTTCCCAAAAACCTATGTTTTTTCTATAGGAATCTTTTGAATCGTATATTTTAAATATATTGAAAAAAGGGTTAAAAAATTTTGCGCAATCATCGTTGTGAAAAAGAATAACCAACTCGGAATCTTTTCCCCTTACGAAATTCAAAAATTCCAAAAACATGTTCAAATAATTTTTATCTTTGAATTTCACTTGTTCAATATCCACAAAATAAATTTTATTCAACCCATCAACCGAAGAAAATAACTCGTTCCGCACGGCTCCCAGATGTTCCGTGTTTAAAATCCCTTTGAATTCAAGCGAGATTTCTTTCTCGGAAAATTCCATTGCAAAGTCTAAACTTTTACTCACAATAAAAAGCTCCCGCCGTTTAGTCTAATGCGCAAATGGCACATTTCGCTTTCTTGCCCTTTTAACTCCACTTTGCGAAAAACAACAAGTCTTAGCCCTTGTGCCGTATTTGGCGTGGCTATAGAACCAGCACCCAAAATAGGAGCACACAAAACATCTACATTTTTACTGATTTCAATAGATACGCCAAAGCCCAAATATCTATCTCTGAAATGTATTTTTTCTACATTCGTATGAAAACTGTTGCTGAGGCCAGTTTTTATTCTTTTCCCCTGAATTTTAAGCGACTGCCCACGAATATCATCATAGCGAAATCCAAGGCAAAGCTCAGTTGCAAATTCCCCCTTAAAGGCATTGAAAGAATTGTTTGTGATGGAAATACTGACTAAAAGCTCCGATTCATTGTTTTTTAAGCTAAAAACCTTTTCCGCTTTGAACGGATATTCCTTTCCCGAATAAGATACGCTTTGTTCACCGAGAAGCAATATCTGCACTTTATCTAATTGCTTTTTTATAGAGCTTTCATAAGAATTCAAAAAAGCTCCGAGTCTATCGTTAATCCATAAATTCCTGTGGTCTAGATTTTCAAATTCAAAGGGGCATATATGGTCTAAAAAAAGCGGTGAAACTTCACCATCATCGCGCATGGAGCAAGCGAGTTCAGAAAAAGACGGTCTGTATGCCAGTGAGCGGAGCCACCCGCCCAAAGCTGGCTCAACAAGGCATTCCAAATGCGGGTTACTCAACAGAAGCTGCTGGTTGCCATCTAAGAAAAAACTATAAGTGGCAAATCTAGTGCCGGTTTGTGCCTCGTTGTCTCTCAGAATTTTTTCTGCCTTCATAACCATACGGTTTGCGCGAAATCTCACATAGTTTTGCGACATTCCATCTGCCGTATTTTTAAAATAGCTCTGGGGCATTGCTTTTAACAGGTTTTCAAAAACATTTTGCTGAACTTCTAAATCGCTTAAGGAACGGGCTTTAAAATATACATTCAAAATTCTCTTATGCAAAAAATTTATCTCCGGCATTCGCAAAAGAATATCACGGCAGCTAGGGGCAAAAGAGGAATAGCTTACCAAATTTACTCTGCCTGCCGCCTTTTGTTTCTGCGTGGCATGGCATAGCAACTCGTGTTCAATGTCCAAGCCTTCGGCAGTTGCGGTGTCCATCGCTTGCAACCACTCGCTATTCATAATAGTTTCATCTAAATTCACCTTTAAAAGAATACAGTTTGCACAACCCGAATCATTAAAATTTTTTAGAAAACTTATTATTTCCGCCCGTTGGCTATTTTGGAAGATAGAAGAGAGATTTTGCGAATATGTTAAAATTCGCATAAAGGAGCCGCCGTATTCCGCTGCAAACCACCCTGCTACCGAGGCTTTTCTGCCTAATGCCTCTTGAATGGAGATATCCGGCATAACGGTATATTCAAAACCGCATTTTTCAAGGGTTTCTATCAAATCTATTTCCCAGGCATGAGACCGGCAAAAATAACCTATTGGCTCCATCAGAGAATTCAAAACATCTTTATGCTTTTGCAACTGCAAAATCTGAAGCTCTTCTGGAAATAAAGGTAGCATGGCATCATTATATGCTCCACCTAAAAACTCAAGCTGTTTATTATTGATAAACTCTTTTAATTTTTCCTTTTCTTTTTTATGTTCATTGTTTAGAATTTTTAACATTTGCCCTGTCCAAAACACGCTCAATTTCAGTGTGGGCCTTCCAGATAGCAATGCGATTATTTTTGATGCGTAAATTTTTGCAGCTAAATTGTGCGCATTTTTTTTATGCGGATTATAAGCAGGGCAAAGTATAATAGATATTTTCATTGTACATATCGGTTTTTAACTTGCGGGGGCAGGACTTGAACCTACGACCTTCGGGTTATGAGCCCGACGAGCTACCAACTGCTCCACCCCGCGATAAAGGGTACCGTAAAATATAGAAAAAAAATACTATATTGTCAAGGTGTTGTTATTTGTGCTTTTTATAGAAAAAAATTGCTATATTCATGTCAAAAAAATTTTCATTAGGAGGTAATATGTCTGAGAAAATGGAATTCCAAACAGAAGTTCGCGATTTATTGCATTTGATGGTACATTCTTTATATAGCAATAAAGAGATATTTTTGCGTGAATTGGTTTCAAACGCAGCGGATGCTTTGGATAAGCTGAGATTTTTGTCCATAGCAAATTCAAGTTTGCTGCCCACAGGCACAGAACTCAGAATAGACATTTCAGCCAATGACAACACAAAAATTCTGACCATAGAAGACAATGGAATAGGCATGAACAAGGAGGATTTGGTTCAAAACCTTGGTACCATAGCTCGTTCCGGCACAAAAAATTTTATGCAGAGCATCACAGGCGATGCGAAAAGAGACGTTAATTTAATAGGGCAGTTCGGCGTTGGGTTCTATAGCGCGTTTATGGTGTCTTCAAAGGTGGAGGTGCATTCCAGAAAAGCGGGTGAAGAACAAGGTTACCAGTGGGTATCTGAGGGAACAGGCGATTTTTCAATAGATGAATTACCAAAGGAGAAAAATGGAACAAAAATCACCATTTATTTAAAAGACGAAGATGATTGCCGAGATTTTTCGCAGGATTGGAGGGTGAAAAACGTAGTTCGCAAGTATAGCGAATTTGTAACCCATCCTATTTATATCCATTCATTGGATAAAGATAATAAAGAGAATGTTGAGCGGTTAAATGAAAAGCCGGCAATATGGCGGCAAAGCGCAAAAGACTTGGAAGAAAAGCAGTACAAGGAATTTTATGGGCTGGTTTCGCACGAGGGTGGCGAACCGCTTGCGTGGAGCCACAACCATGCTGAGGGCACGCAGGAATATTGGAGCCTGCTTTACATTCCAGAAAGGGCGCCCTTTGGCGTGCGTTATTCCTCCGAGCATAGCCACGGGTTGAAGCTTTATGTGAAGCGGGTGTTCATAATGGATGACTGCAAGGAACTTTTGCCTAACTGGCTCCGTTTTGCGCGTGGTGTTATAGACACCGAAGACTTGCCCTTGAATGTTAGCCGTGAAATTTTGCAGAGCAACAAAATAGTTGCCAACTTGAAAAAACATACCATTAAAAAAATACTGGACACATTGCAAAGCGTTGCAACAGACCGCAAAGAGGACTACGCAAAATTCTGGATAGAAATGGGAGCCGTGTTGAAAGAAGGCTTTTACATGAATTGGGATTTTTTAGACGAATTGAAAAATTTGCTCCGTTTTAAAAGCACCAAAACCAGCGAAAAGGAATTCGTAGGCTTGGAAGAATATGTTGCGCGAATGCCGGAGAGCCAGAAAGAAATCTACTATATCATTGGCGAATCTCTTTCTGCGGTGCAGGGCAGCCCGCATTTGGAGGCTTGCAAGGCAAAGGGCTATGAAGTTCTATTCTTAACGGATGCTGTTGATGAATTTATGATGCAGAGCTTAAGGGAATTTAAAGACAAAAAATTCCATGACGTAATTCTTGGCGATTTGGAGTTTGAAAAGAGCAAAGAGGAGGAAAAGGCGGAAAAGGAGAGCAAGAAAACTTTTGAAAAGCTCTGTGAAATTCTGCAAAAAGTTTTGAGCGAAGACGTCAGCGAAGTGCGCGTGACCAGCCGCCTGAAAGATAGCCCTTGTATGCTTGTCCGGGCAGCCGGCGGAATGGGGGCGCACATGGAAAAACTGATGACTTTACAAGGCATGGAAGTGCCAAAAACAAAGCGTATTTTGGAAATTAATCCAGAACACGAAATTTGCAAAAATTTGCTCAAAAAAGTAGAAGCCAATGAAGACCTCGGTTCTTATCCCACAGTGCTTTACGGGCAATCTTTGCTTGCGGAAGGCTCTGTTTTGCCAGACCCGGCAGCTTTTGTCTCTGCTATGAACAGGCTTTTGCTTTCAAAATAATCCAAGGAGTTTTATGCTTACAAAACCTCAGAAATTTTCGGTTAATTTTTTTGACTGTGATACTTTTGCGCACCTGCGTATCTCAAGGCTGTGCGAATTTTTTCAAGAAACATCCCTTGCGCACTTGAGAGACCAAGGCTTTGATTATTTATCCATGATTAAAAAAGACAAATTCACCTTGCTGATATCAAGGGTCAGGCTGAGAATTGCGCATCTGCCGCTTTGGGGTGAAGATATTTTTGTAAGTACCTGGATAAAGAATGTCAATCCGGAAAAAGTTGCATGGGGCGATTATGATGTTCGCGATGGGCAAGGGAATTCCATTATACAAGCAACAGCATCATGGCTATTGATAGATTTAAAAGATGGAAAGGCAAAATCCTTTTCAGAAGGACCTTATCGCTTTGAAATGCATCCTGAATTGAGCGCGCTTCCAGAGAGCATAGAACTTTTGGAACCAACTGGAATGCCCAAAACGGTTTTGGTAAAGGATGTTAGGTATAGCGACATAGATTTAAACAATCATGTGAATAATTGCAGATACTCGGACTGGGTTTTAGATGCCATAAGCATGGAGGAATTGAGGGAGAGGAGAATTCGCTCCATTCAGTTGAACTATATGCAGCAGGTTGAGTACAATGCAAGGGTTGCTCTAATGCGTTTTCCAAATACCCGCCACCACGTGGTAATTTTTGGAGTTAATGAGGAACATCCTGAGCAAGTGCATTTTCAAGCTCGTGTGGGCTTTGATAAAGCTATTCTTTGAAGTTTTTTTCCGCGTTTTTTAGCTCTTTGAGAACCGTGCCCAGTTTTTTTAGCTTGGATATCAACAGGGCTATGGCAAACAGCATTACAATGCAACCAACAGCACCGGCAATCCTCCAGTTAATACTGTATTTTTGCTGGGCATCAGGCAAATAGAAATCCGCTTTTAGCGATATGCGCTTTGAAATTGTTTCGCTTGCCGGAAATCTCCAATTGATTATTAGAGGCTTTTCGTTTTGGACAATAATTGAATTTGCAGGTTTGTTATTATTTATCAGTGTTGCGCCATTAGGCAAAACAAGAAAGTGCTCCCAGTAAATGGAATCATTATTTTCTATTTGCTCTTTTATAATAGGGGAAACAATTTCTTCTGGAATAATCATGCCATCTTCACTTTCCGCATTAGGGTTTATTATTCTCTCAAAGGAATAACCGTTTTCCAGAGAATCTATTTTTTTCAACGAAATAGAGCCTATTAAATCTTTTTCAAGAGTTTTGCTACCTTGCCATGAGAGCAAATTTTCAAAGGACAATTTGAAATTTAATGAGTAAAGGGAGTCTTTCTTAGAAAACCATGCGGAATCGAACTTAAGCCCTTCAATGGAGCCGTAAGTTTCCTTTATGTCCTCTATATAATTTAAACTGGAATCGCAAGGATAAACACTTGCAAAAAACATTGCGCTTCCGTCCGGATAAATCTCAATGGAATCAACATATTCGTCTATGCAGGCTAAAAGGCATAGGGAAAAGAAGGTTAATATGAGGAATTTCATATTCATAATATAGTAAACGCCGAAAATCAGGCAAAGTTCTTGCCAAAGCGTAAAAATTCCAGAATGTAGGGACGTATTGCATACGTCCTTTGCAATAATCTTTGTATATTACGGCTATGAAAATAGGAATACTTACAAGCGGCGGGGATTGCGCTGGGTTAAATGCCGTTATATACGCATTCGAAAAAGCAATCACCGCAATGGACCCAAAAGTGGATCTTTATGGAATAATTAGAGGCTATACCGGGCTTATAAACCGCGAGTACAAGCTTTTAAAGCATGAAGATTTTTCAAATATATTCAACACTGGCGGAACTATACTCGGCACTTCTCGTCAACCATATAAAAAATTGATTCAGGGTGAAGGAACTCATAAAGTTGCCGCAATGAAAGAAAATTACCACAAAATGAATTTAGATGCCTTAATTATTTTGGGTGGACAAGGCACTCATAAAACCGCCGCGCTTTTGTCTAGCGAAGGGCTTAACGTGATAGGTCTGCCAAAAACCATAGACAACGACCTTTGGGGAACAGATTTCACCTTTGGTTTTAATTCAGCGGTAAATGTGGCAACGGAATGCATAGACAGAATTCAAACCACGGCGGCAAGCCACGGGCGCGCGATGATAGTTGAAATTATGGGCAATAAAGTTGGGTGGCTCACGCTTTATGCCGGCGTTGGTGGCGGAGCAGATGTTATACTCATTCCAGAAATACCTTATGAAATTGACAAAGTTATAAAAACTGTTGAACACGTTAAAAAGCATAAGGGCTTTTGCATAATTGCCGCTGCGGAAGGAGCTTTGGATAAGGAAGAGGCATCTCTTTCCAAAAAAGAACGCTATCAAAAACGCGAAGAGCGGGGCGAAGTAACGGCATCTAACAGAATAGCCAAAGCCATAGAGGAAAAATTAAATATTGAAATACGCGTTGTTGTTCCGGGGCATATCCAGCGTGGCGGAGCTCCCTCTCCTTACGACCGCGTACTTTGCTCGCAAGTTGGAGCTTATGCTGCTAAACTTGCCATGGAACGCAAATTTGGTGTAACTGTGGCTTTGGATGGAGAAAAAATAATTTCCAATAATCTAGCTGATATTGCTGGGAAAACAAAGGTCGTGCCGCTAAAGCATGATTTGGTTAAAGCGGCTAGAGATATAGGCATTTCTTTTGGAGACTGAATTGACGGATTTTAGGATATGAACAAGTGCATTAAAAAGAACTTTATAAATCGGGAATATTCTTGGTTAAAGTTTAATGAACGAGTTCTGGAAGAGGCAAATTCTAAAAATAATCCCTTACTGGAGAAATGTAGATTCCTCTCCATTTTTACCAGTAATTTGGATGAATTTTTTATGGTACGCGTTGGTACCTTGTTCAACAATATGCGGCTCGCTCCGAATGTCCGAGATAATAAAACGGATTTAACGCCTGCCGAACAATTAAGTGAGATTTACAAGCACAGCAGAAAATCATATAAGCTAAGGGAGCAAGCTGCTGAAAATATTTTTGCCGAGCTTAAAAAAGAAGGCATTAACATTGAAAATGTGCGGTTGAAAGACAAAACTATAAGCAAGTATTTTGGAAGTCATTTCAAAAAAAATATTCTACCACTGCTGAATCCCATGATTTTAGACAGCAAACATCCCCTTATACGCCTTGACAATCTCAATATGTATGTGGTTCTCCATTTAGAACACAAGGGTAAAAGATTTTTCGGCATATTGCCTGTTCCAAACAAATGCGAGAGGCTAATCTCTGAGCAAAATCCTTTTGGCGTTAAAGTTTTGCTCGCCGAAGATATTGTGTATTATTTTGCCGATACCGTGTTTTCCAAATACAAGGTTTTAAGCAAAGCCTTGGCAAGATTGACGCGCAATGCCGATATAGATACAGAAATTTTCAGCATGGATTTTGAATCGGAATATGACTTTTCCAAATTGCTGAAAGGCAAAGTGGATTCGCGCATAAATTTGCCATCGGTTAGGCTTGAATTGAGCTGCGACAGCAAAGCCATCAAGGAATTTTTATGCAAATATCTTGGCATTGCCTCTCATCAATGCTTTACAATAAAATATTTTTTTGATTATAAATTTCTTTTTGCCATAGATAAATATCTGCCGGAAGATAAAATTACAAGGCTTAAATATCCACCATTGCGGAGCAGGATTGTTCCATTGACTAAACCAAAATCTGTGATAGATAGCGTACGGGCAAACGACTTATTTTTGGCTTATCCTTTTGACAGTATGGAAAATTTTTTGGATTTGCTGGATACCGCAAGCACCGACAAGCGCGTTGTTGGCATAAAAATCACACTTTACCGAATTGATAAACAATCTAGAATAATAGAGGCTCTGCGCCGTGCCAGCCGCAATGGCAAGGATGTCACCGCCATAATAGAACTAGCCGCTCGTTTTGATGAAGAAAATAATTTGCACTTCGCAGGAATATTAAAAGAATCAGGCTGCACCATTATATATGGTGTTGGCAACTACAAGGTTCATTCAAAAATAATGCTGCTCATTTTAAAAGAGGGCGAACATATTTCTTATATAACCCACCTCGGCACGGGCAATTACAATGAGAGCACTTCCAAGCAATACACCGATTTGAACATAATAACGGCAAACAATGAAATAGGTTCCGATGCTGCTGATTTTTTCCGCAATTTGTCTATGGGGGATGTGAATTTCAAAAGCACAAAACTCCTGATTGCACCCAAAACTCTCAAAGAGGGGCTTTTGCAGAAAATAAAGGAGCAGACTGCCCTTGCCGAAATGGGCAAGCCCGCCAGAATAGTGTGCAAAATGAACAGCCTAACCGATATAGATTTTATAAAGGCATTTACCCGCGCATCCATTGCAGGCGTGAAAGTGAGCTTAATAGTGCGCGGAATATGCTGCCTTTTGCCGGGTTTTTCGGGCAAAACCGAGAACATAGAAATCAAAAGCATAATAGGGCGTTTTTTGGAACACAGCCGCATTTACAGCTTTGGCTGCAAGGAGCCGGAAATTTACATTTCCAGCGCAGATTTAATGACCAGAAACGCAGCCAAACGCATAGAGATAGCCACGCCCGTAATTGACAAAAAAATCAGAACTAAAATAAGCAAAATGCTGGAAATTCTGCTCGCCGATAACGAAAAAGCAAGCTACTTAACCCCAAGCGGCAAATACGAGAGAAGGCAGGAAGCGGGACCATCCAGCCAGAAATATTTTTTGGAGAATGGAGTTTGAACCTATGACCATATTAGATTTCATAATCAGAATTGGTGCATCCGTATTATTTGGATTCCTAATTGGGTTCGAAAGGCAATTAACGGGTCATCCAGCCGGAATCCGTACCAACGCGCTTGTAAGTTTAGGTTCAAGTATTTTTGTCATATTCTCCCTTATTATGGAAACAAACGACCAGACAAGGGTAGCGGGGCAAATCGTGACCGGCGTGGGTTTTTTATGTAGCGGTATTATTTTCAAGGATGGCGTGAGTGTCCGTGGCTTAAATACGGCAGCTACAATA
>Ga0268262_10005360_pt1 | contig 12758 bp, 9 predicted proteins | sample TergutNc150P3_FD_190354 | JGI IMG/M metagenome (GOLD analysis project Ga0268262, IMG submission 190354) | Nasutitermes corniger P3 segment gut microbial community from laboratory colony in Florida, USA - Nc150 P3 (SPAdes) (version 2) | ecosystem: Host-associated > Arthropoda: Insects > Digestive... | reverse complement strand
CGACTGGCATACCTGTCCCTCTGGCGGCGAGATCAGGGCGTCAAACCCATGCTCGGAATATATGTTCCTTGACGATACGGCCTGCAACCTTGCCTCGATTAACCTGTCCCGCTTTTACGATAAAACCGCCGGAGCCTTTTTTAACGTTGAGAAGTACCTTCACGCGATAAGAATATGGACAACCATTCTGGAAATTTCCGTAGTAATGGCCCAGTTCCCTTCCCCGGAGATCGCCGGGCTTTCCTACAAATACAGGACACTGGGGCTGGGCTATGCCAGCCTTGGGAGCCTCTTAATGATCATGGGCCTGGCCTACGACTCCCCGGAAGGCCGTACGGTTGCCGGCGCGCTCTCGGCGATTCTTACAGGCGAAGCCTACGCCCAGTCCGCCAGAATGGCCGCGGAATTCGGGCCTTTCGCGCAATACGCGGAAAATTCCGCCGCCATGCTCCGTGTTATACGCAACCACCGCAGGGCGGCTTACAACGCCCCACCCTCGCAGTACGAGGGGCTTCACACGATTCCCCAGGGGATAGACCCGTCCAAGTGTCATGCGAAATTCGACTTGACTTACCTCCTGGGCGCGGCAAAACAAAGCTGGGACGACGCCCTGGCCCTGGGGGAAAAACACGGTTTCCGCAACGCCCAGGTGACGGCCATTGCCCCCACCGGAACTATAGGCCTTTTAATGGACTGCGACACCACCGGGGTTGAGCCGGATTTTGCCCTCGTTAAATTCAAGAAACTCGCGGGCGGCGGATATTTTAAGATCATAAACCAGTCGGTTCCCCCAGCGCTGGCGGCGCTGGGTTACAACGAAGAGGAAATTGAAGCCATCACCGCCTACGCCACCGGGCATAAAACCTTAAAGGGCTGCCCTGCCATCAATGCCGAAAACCTGGCGGAAAAAGGTTTTACAGCGGAAATCATTAGCGCAGCGGAAGAAGCGCTAAAAAGCGCCTCCGGCCTGGACGCCGTATTTAACCCCTGGACGCTTGGCAAAGATTTTATGGAAAAGAAACTGAAAATCCCCGAGGCCGCTTTTTCGTCAAACGGTTTCAGCCTTTTAAGGCACCTTGGGTTTTCATCCGCTGAAATTGAGGAAGCGGAGCTATACGCCTGCGGGACGATGGGCCTTGAAGGGGCGCCAGGACTCAAAAAAGAGCATTACGTAGTTTTCGACACCGCCACCCCTTCGGGAAAGCACGGCAGGCGCTCCATACCCTGGACAGCCCATGTGGAAATGATGGCCGCCTGCCAGCCCTTTATTTCGGGCGCAATTTCCAAAACCATAAATATGCCAAACGCAGCGAATTACGAGGACGTAAAAGGCGCCTATATGCTCTCCTGGAAAAGAGCGTTAAAGTCGGTAGCCCTTTACCGCGACGGCTCAAAGCTGTCCCAGCCGCTTTCTTCATTCGGAAAAGACGCCTCATACACAGACCCGATAGCTGAAACAATCCTGGGAGTGGAAAAATCCCTTGCCGCGGGTATTCCCGGCGAGGAAAAAACAGACCGAAAAAAAAGCGGAGGGAAAACCCGGGGCGTGCGAAAGTCACTGCCCAACAGGAGAAGCGGCTACACTCAAAAATCAAAAATCGCGGGCCATTCCATTTTCATACGCACCGGTGAATACGACGACGGAAGCCTCGGAGAAATTTTTCTGGACATGCACAAGGAAGGCGCCGCTTTCCGCAGCCTTTTGAACAGCTTCGCTATTGCCGTCTCGCTCGGCCTGCAATACGGCGTGCCGCTGGAGGAATACGTTGACGCGTTTACCTTCAGCCGTTTTGAGCCTAACGGCATTGTCAAGGGCCACGATTATGTAAAGATGGCTACCAGCGTCATTGATTTTATTTTCCGGGATCTGGCGATAAGCTATCTAAAGCGCGTTGAACTTGGCCAGGTAAAGCCGGAAGATCTCCTCGCCACAGGGACAAAAACCGACATCCGGGCGGAAAACAGTACGGGGCTCTGGAACAACGGGGATGGAGCTTCCCAGGCCAGGATTAGAGGCTACGAAGGGGATTCCTGCCCTTCCTGCGGCAGTTTTACCCTGATACGGAACGGCACCTGCATGAAGTGCGACACTTGTGGGGAAACAACAGGCTGTAGTTAGTGTACCGCTATTTATCTTTTCGGCAGCAGGCCGGAAAGATAATCCTCAAGAAGCACAGCGTAGTCCTCATTGATCTTCCTTTCCGCAACGGTATAGGCGCGGTTATCCGCTTCGGCCTGCGTTGTGTGCCCCTCTCTTGTGTTATAGCTAAAGGGTACCAGCACTACACCGGTACTTGTATCTTTTAAATCCGCATTTAATTCAATTCTGGTAAAAACATTTATATTGCCCGGAAGGTCAACCGGTGAAGTAACTATATTCACATCCAGCATATAGCGGAAATTGCCGCCGCTTCTAAACCCCAGTTGCGTAAGGGCCTTCGCAAAAGCTCCCTGAATTCTGTTCGATTTGTCGTTTTTTACTGTAAGGCCGACGGGAATTGAGGATATAATATTGCGCGCTTCAAGCCTGTAATCATCGCCTCTTTTCAGGTTCTGCGGCCTGCCTATCACGGAAAGCAAATTTCCGTAACTAACCGAAATATCCGCTATTACAGCGGCGAACTTATAACGGGCGTATCCTTCCAGAGTGTTTTTTTCCGCTTCGGACATGTCAATAAGGTTGTCAATCATTGCCTGGTTTGCTTTTATCATATCGGTATAAACCTGGGCGGCTTTTGCCTTGTTTAAAAACGCCACAGTGTAATAGACCCCTTTGCCGTCGTACCACACCTCTCCTGTTTCCGCCCCAACAAGTGAATCAAGGCCTGTCGAAGTAATTATATTGGAATCAATGATCGTATTCTGCGACCATTGCGCGGCAGCGCCGTTTTTTACCGCCTCAGCGTAGGATTCGGTAATCTTCTCATCAACCTGAATGCTCATGCCAAAAATACCGACAAGATTGCCAAGAGCGCTTTTTTCCGCCGATTCGCGGGAATTGCCTGAACCAACGGCGGCGACATTCAGCTGCCTGTCGTATTTCTTATACGGGTCTCTGACCCAGTCCGGCTCGCTGTTGGTTGAAGCTCTCTCGCTATTACCGCCTGAAAACACTGACGACAAACAAAAAAAGCCAATTACAAATCCAACAAGCGGTTTTTTAAGCATATAAAACTCCTTTCCCTGGCAAAACAAGGGGTTTTAGTAAACGGAAATAATAAAAATTCAATTTATCTGACTGGCAATTGCCAATGTATAAACGGCCCTGGTTTTTGGATCAACCCAGACTTCAAGCACCAAAAAATTCATCAAAAGCCCTTCACTTACCTGGGAAATATACATTTCGTTTGCCGAACCAACTGAGGTATTTGAACTATCGATATAGGTGCTGTAGTTGGTAACAATGGAAGCGGCGGCAGCCTCATAAGATTTCCTCACTGTGTCGCCGAACCTGTCCTGCCTGCCCGACCTTCCTACACCGGTAATAAAAGCGCCAATCGGCTGCGCCTGTTTTGTTGTCCAATCAGGACTGCCGTCCGGGTTTTTCCCCGATTTATAATTTACGGTTCCGGGAAAATTAAGCGGATATGTAAACCGGATGAATACCGCTCCGTCGCTATTTCTAACTATATCGCGATCCGGGTCAAATTTTAATTTTTCCCTGTATTGATCTAATTGTTGATCGTATTCAAGACGCGTTTCCGTATCAAGAAAATAATCCAGATAGCCGGAACCTATGCTCTGTACTGATTTTACGCTGGCCCAAACCCCGTGGTACATGGCAATCTTTCGCGCGGCATCCTCTGTCGCGATTTTTATTTCAGCGTTCCGGCTGGACTGCCTGCCTGCCACGCCAAGAACGACAAGCTCGCCTGATTTTGGCAGAGTAACCCAATAATTATAGCTCGAATTGCCTTCCGGTTCCTGCCTTGCGCCAATTATGCTGCCACAGGCGCAAATGACCATCGCGGCGCAGATAACAAGCAATTTTTTCATAAGAAATCAGGCTATAATCTCAATTATTAAAAAGAACACGGGGGCGGAAACCCGCACCCCGCGCTCATTATTTTTATTAATCGGAAACGCCAAGCCACGTTTCTTTGGCGGCTTGCTCAAACTTCTCATCCATCCTGGCTTCGGCATTAAAAGCCAGCATAGCCGGAACCGCCAGCTTCGCAGCCGCCTGAGCCTGGTTAATTTCGTTTCTGGTGTTTGACCTGTTGAAATAAATCACTGTCCACCATTGACCGGTCTGGGGATCGGAATTCTGTTCAACGATTCTGGCGCCTATAAGTTGAGCTTTTGCCAGTGAGACCTCGATCTGCTGCTGGAAAGCTACAGCCGCTCTGGTGTCTACTTCACTTGAAGCGGTGTAATCTTCCACCATGCTTTTAACCATGGAGTTCATCGCCCTGACAATCTGGCCCCTGGCCCTGGTTTCGGAAACAGTCATGGACTGGTTCATGGTAGCCATTTTGGCGGTTCCAATACCGACAATAACATCTTCCGGCGCATCCCTGCGGTACTGCTGAACCCAGGTAGGCATCCCGCCCTGTGCCGCCTTGGCAGGCTTATCAGAAGCGCAGCCAACAACAGTTAAAATCGCGCAAATAACAGCAATAACTCCCAAAATTCTCTTCATTTGACTCTCCTTAAAAAAAAATGTAATACCAAAATATGGTAGTACTGTAATATTTCAAAAGATACTCCCATAGCGAAAATGTTTTGTCAATAGCAGGCGTTCTTATTACAAAGGAACCCTTGCAGTCAAATAAACAGCTGTATTATATTATATATGTTCATTAGCACCTCTAAAACATCAGAAATATTGATTAAGGAGCAATTATGCGGCGGTTTTTATTGCTTTTTGTATTATTTTTTTGCATTATCGCGCCGGTTTTCTCCCAAAACAGGGAAAATATCCGTTTTATATCAGCCCTAAGTGTAGCGGTAAGGGATACTACCGGCTTTTTTTCCAAAGAATTGGGGAATTTATCGCTTGGAAGCGAAGTTACGCTGATAAAAGAAAGCGGCAAATGGAGCCAGATTCGTTCAGGAAACCTGACCGGCTGGGTAGCGTCAACCAGTTTGAGCGTAAGGAAAATTATCGCTTCCGGTACAACCGCCAGCGCTACGGAGATTTCCATGGCGGGAAAAGGCTTTTCGCCTGAAACGGAGACGGAATACCGCAAAGCCGGCCTTGACTATTCCATGGTCGATTACATGGAGAAAATGACCATACCAAAAGAAGAGCTTCTGAGCTTTATTACACAAGGCAGGTTGGCCAGGGGAGAATAACAAATGAAAAAACTGTTGCCGCTTTTATGCATTTGTTTGCTTTTTTCCGCGGGGTGCCAGGGAACCCGGCCGGCTACTCAACCGGCAAGTACAGGCCCGGGTTATACCTACACTGACTTTTCCGGAATGGAAGAGGCTTTTATCGAGGATGAAGCGGATAGGTTAGACGCTTATTACCTGGGCAGGGCTGTGGCGGCGAATATTCTTGCCGCCTATAAGCCTTATACAGCGAATGTCAATTTAACCCGCTATGTTAACAGTATCTGCCAGACCATTGCCATTAATTCTGTCTACCCCGACTTTTTCAACGGCTACCATGTAATTATCCTTGACAGCCAGGAATTTAACGCCTTTGCAAGCCCCGGGGGACACATTTTTCTTACTCGCGGGCTTGTGGAAGCTACCGGTTCAGAGGATATGCTGGCAGCGATAATAGCCCACGAGCTTGCCCACATCATGCTAAAGCACAGTCTCAGCATTATCGAGGACATAAGGCTGCACGATGAAATGTCAGAAATGGCGGAACGCGCAACACAATTCGCGGGTAACTCCGAAGCCGCCGCCAAACTCACGTATTTTCGTAATTCAGTCGCGGCTACGATTGACGCCCTGGTAAGAAACGGGTACTCCCAGGATCAGGAATTTGAGGCGGACATAGGAGCCGTGGTGCTTATGGCGGCGGCCGGTTACAACCCGATAAGCCTTTTGGAGATGCTAAACGTCTTGCAGAAGGTTCAAAGCTCTCAAAAAGGCGGATTTAACATCACCCATCCAAGCCCTGCCGACCGTATTGAAAACGCTCGAAAATACGTCGCCGAATACCCTGTTCAGGACACGCGAGACAGCAGAGCGGACAGATTTATTAATAAATAGTGATTTTAAGATAGTCTGTCCATAATGTGAATACATTATGGACAGACTCTAATGGACAAACTTTAATGTACAGACTCTAATTGAAGGCTCTACTTACCGGCGGCGGCGTCAAGCTCAACAAGGATAGAAAGTTCTGTTTCCTTGTCAAAGTACCTGGCTTTTTCCATCTCCGGTATAAAGTTGGCCGCGTTCCCTACGTTAAAAATGTGGCTGGGCTCTGTCCTGGCTACCAATGGCTGTGATTTCGTGGTGAGCCAGAGGTGAATATCGGCGCCCAGAGGCTCAACAACGGTAATTTTTACGGGAATGCTGTTATCCACGGGTTTTTCGGTAAACTTGAGGTCTTCAGGCCTAATTCCGAAATAAACATCCTTCCCTACATATTTCTTTAGATACTCAACATGAGCGGCTAACGGCTTTACTTTGAAGGAGCCTTCGTCCAGCACCAGACGCCCGCCTTCTTCCACAACTTTTACGGAAAGGAAGTTCATTGGCGGAGAACCAATAAAGCCGGCAACAAACTTGTTAATGGGATGATTATACAGGTACAAAGGCGATCCTATCTGCTGTACTTTTCCATCTTTCATAACGACAATCTTGTTTGCCATTGTCATAGCTTCCACCTGGTCGTGGGTAACGTAAATCATGGTGGCGTTAAGCCTTAAGTGGAGGTCGGAAAGCTCCGCGCGCATCTGGACACGCAGTTTGGCGTCCAGATTGGAAAGGGGCTCGTCAAAAAGGAATACCTTGGGATTGCGTACAATCGCCCGTCCGACCGCGACACGCTGCCGCTGACCGCCTGACAGGGCCTTCGGCTTCCTGTCCAGAAGTTTTTCAATATCCAGGGTTTTTGCCGCTTCGTGAACCCGGCGGTCAATTTCAGTTTTTTCAACCTTCTTGATCCTGAGCCCGAAAGCCATGTTCTCGTATACCGACATATGCGGATACAGAGCGTAATTCTGGAATACCATCGCGATATTCCTGTCTTTTGGAGGAACGTCATTCACCAGTTCGCCGTCGATGTAAATTTCACCTTCGGAAATATCCTCAAGACCCGCTATCATGCGGAGGGTTGTGGACTTTCCACAGCCCGAAGGGCCTACAAGAACGACAAATTCCTTGTCCTCGACTACGATGTTGGCATTATTTACCGCCTGAACACCGCCCTCAAAAAACTTGCTAATACCTTTTAATTCTACTTTCGCCATCTGCTGGCCTCCTCTCTTGGGATTATTTTATATATTTAGTATAAGCTAATCAGGCTATAAAGTCAAGAAAATACTTACCAGCTTGAACGGAGAATGATAATAATGGTACAAATACTTGGGAGTTACCTTTGTTTTTAAAAAGCCTTGACATTTTCGGCTTCAAATCCTTTCCGGACAAAACCAGGGTGGAATTTGCCGAGGGAATAACAGCACTTCTGGGCCCCAACGGCTGCGGCAAGTCAAACGTGGTAGACGCGATAAAATGGGCCCTTGGCGAACAGGCGTCCCGCGCCCTGCGCGCCGAAAAAATGGAAGACGTGATCTTTAACGGCACGGAAAACCGGAAACCCCTGAACGTTGCCGAAGTGATCCTGACCCTTGGCAACGACACAGGCCTTTTGCCCCTGGATGTGCCTGAGATCGAGGTAAAACGCAGGCTTTTCCGTTCGGGCGAAAGCGAATACTTTATCAATTCCGCGCCGGTTAAATTAAAGGAAGTAAGGGAACTTTTTTGGGATACCGGCGTAGGCAAAACCGCTTATTCAGTGATGGAACAGGGCAAAATCGATCAAATTCTTTCTTCCAAGCCGGAAGAAAGGCGCTATCTTTTTGAGGAAGCGGCTGGAATTACCAAATTTAAGGTAAGGAGCGCCGAAACCGAGCGAAAACTTGCCAAAAACGAAGAAAACATACGCCAGGTAGAGGGTATTTTAGGCGAAGTAAAGCGCTCTTACGACACTTTGCGCGTTCAATCCGAAAAAACAACGAAATACCGCTCCCTGAAAGACGAAGTTTTTAATTACGAACTGGACATCCAGCTCTTAAAGCTCAAAAGTTTCCGTTATGAGCAGGGCGACAAGCAGTCAGCCCTGAAAAAAAAGACCGATGAAAGAGACGCCGTCAGGGGAGAAATAGAAGCCGCCAACAAAGCCCTTGAAGAAAACATGGACAAGGTAAACACCCTGGAAGCCGCCCTTGCCGAACACCAGAAGAACATTTACGGCCTGGCTGTGGAAAAAAACGCCCGCGAAAAGGAAGTCCGCCTGCTATCCGAACAGCGAAGCGATATAAAGGCGAAGATTGCCGTAAACGAGGGCCGCGAAAAGGCGGCGGGCATCAAAATTGAAGAGCTCTTGAGCGACGCCGAAGAACAGGCCGGGGTAGTCCGCGACTTGCAGAAGCAGATTGCCGCCATAGAAGGCAATATCCGCTCTTTTGAAGGGAACATCCAGCTCACCGCCGGCCTTATCGGGGAAAACGAAAAATCGGTCAGAAAAAACGATGAAGACATACGCCGGCTTGAAATAGACCGGGCAAAAATGGAGAAGGACCTGGAAGCCATAACCGACGATATTGTGGCGGCCCTTGACGCGGGCTTAAAAGAAGCCGGCTATTCCGCGGCGGAAAGGCGGAACGCCGAAGCCGCTTTAAGCGAAACCCTTACCCTGCTAAAAACCACGCTTTCAGGCAGGGAAGCCCTTATCCGCGACCTTTCCGCCGCGGCAGGCAGGGCTGTCTCGGGGGAGAAGCTGCCGGGCGCGGAAGAACTAAAACACATAGCCGAAACCCTTGCCTCCGAGCTTGCGGAAGCGGCAAACCGCTCCGAAAAGGCGATTTTGCTTTTTGAAAGCTACCGGAAAAGCTCCCCCTCCTTCCTCGACGACTTCCTTGCCCCCGAGGGGATTATCACAAAAAAGCGGGCTCTGGACGCGGAAATCCGCTCCTGCAGGGAAGGGGTTCTGGAAAGACGCGAACAAATAACTGTTTTAAGAAAGCAAAACGACGACTTGGGCGCCAAGATCAATGAATACCGCAGTACGCTGGAAAACCTGAGGGTTAACAGGATGAAGATGACTACCCAGGCGCAGGCGGCGGAAGAGCAGGGGCGGCTTATACGCCGGGAACTTTTGGGGCAGGAAAGCCTTCATAAAACCATTCAGGACGAACTGTTTACGGATCGAAAGCGGTACACGGAAATCGAAGAGCGTATCGCGGACGCCGAAAAAGAAATTGCGGAAATTGAAAGCAGGGGCAGGCAGTTAACCAGCGACATGGAGAAGCTGGAAAAGGAAATTACGGCGAAAAACGGCGCTGTCGCCGGAACCCAGGACAGCATACGCGCCCGCATGGCGGAACTTAACAAAGCCCAGGGAGCCCTTGAAAAAATTCACCTGGAACTTGTCCAGTCCGAAACGGAAATAAAAAATATTCTGGATAACTTCCGGGAAACTCACTCGCGCGACCTTATGGAATTTGAAGAGAGGACATTCACAATCACCGCGACAACCGGCGAGCTAAGGGAGCTGCTTGCCAGGGGCAGGCAGGCCCTTAAAGACCTTGGGGCGGTAAACCTGGCGGCTCCTGAGGAATTCGCGGAAACGAAGGAACGCTTCGATTTTCTTTCAGGCCAGCTTGCCGACCTTGCCGCCGCCAGGGCGGATCTTGAGATACTTACCACCGAGCTAAGAACCAAATCGTCCGCTTTGTTCATGGCAGCTTACGACAAAATAAAAAAGAATTTTCACAATATATTTCGCAGGCTCTTTGGCGGCGGCAGGGCGGAATTGCGCCTTTTGGATCTGAACCATGTGCTGGAATCCGGGATTGAAATTTTCGCCCAGCCGCCGGGGAAAAAGCTGGAAAACATCAACCTGCTTTCCGGCGGCGAAAGATCCATGACAGCGGTCGCCCTCCTCTTCGCCACATATCTGGTAAAGCCCTCGCCTTTTTGCCTGTTGGACGAAATAGACGCCGCCCTTGACGAAGAAAACGTAAGCCGCTTTACCCAGCTCCTCCGGGAATTCGGGCGGAAGAGCCAGTTCGTAGTTATAACCCACAACAAAAAAACAATTTCATGCGCGAACACTCTTTTGGGAGTAACTATGGAAGAGTCGGGGATTACCAAAATGATCTCCGCCAAGCTGGGGCATGTTCCCTCCCCGGAAGAAACGGCATACGCGGAGCAGGCCCAGAGCGAGCTTTTTGAAGATGAGGAAGTGGAATTGGAAGAAGGCAGGGAACTGCCCCCCGGGGTGGACGATCCTTCCCAGGTGAGCGAAGAAGACCTGATGCCCATAAAGGCGAGGAAATACAAAAAGTTGTGAAACTTTTTTACGCTTGTTTTTTCTTTCCTGTCTTAACCCTTTTGTTTCTCTCCTGCGTTTTAGGCGGCAACGTTTATAAGGATATTGATAACGCTGTTTACGGTAACGATTTTGAAAGGGGCATAGCGGAAATAATAAACGGGCAGAGAAAGAATAAAAAAATTTACCCCGAAAAAAACGCCATTCTGCTTTTTCTGGACAAGGGCCTCCTGGAGCATTACGCGGGAAACTATCGCAATTCATCGCTGGATCTGGAGAATGCGGAAAGGCTGATCCAGGAAGGTTTTACAAAAAGCATAACTGCCGGAATCGCGTCGTATATTGCCAACGATAATACAAAAGAATACCCCGGCGAGGATTACGAAGATATATATTTAAATGTGTTTAACGCGCTTAATTATTATCACGGGAATAATCTGGAAGACGCGATGGTAGAAATCCGCAAAATAACCATGTCCAGCGGGAAACTGGATCTGCTTTCCAGAAAGTATGAAGAGGGAAGAGATTTTGCCGCGCAGCACTTGCTTGAATCGCTCCATAACATAGGTTTTATGACTAACCTGGAACTGCCCGTGGGAGAGCCGGTTGTTTTTTCCGATTCAGCCCTTGCCCGCTACTTGAGCGCGCTTTTTTATCAGGGTCAGGGAAACGAAGACGAGGCCCGTATTGAGTTTAACAGGCTTAACGCGGCTTTTACCGGTAACCCAAGAATATATTACCATCCTTTTCCAAAATCCGCAGAGGACGATCAAAACATTCCCCCGGGAAAAGCGCGGCTTAACGTTATCGCTTTTGTCGGACTGTCTCCCATCAAGGAAGAGAAGGTTTACAATCAATTCTTTCCGTTTTTTGTGAATCCCGCCCTGCGTTACACTCAGTTTAAGCTTCCGGTATTGGAAAAACGGCCCAGCTCCATAGACAGGATTCAGGTAAATATCAGCGGTCTGCAAGGTTTCGATCTTGATCTTCTTGAGGACATGGGGGCAGTTTCAAGGGAGACCTATAACGCCCGGTTTGCGAACATATTTCTAAAAACCTATATTCGTACTATAATTAAATATGCGACTGCCGATTTAGGAGCGACCGCCGCGGCTTCTCAATTTGACAAAACGAAAGAAAAAGAAAAAACAACCTGGGAGTTTCTGAGCCTGGTAACTTCCATAGCGGGAAAATTGACGGCGGACGCAAGCGAAGCAGCCGATATTCGTATGGGCCGGTACTTTCCGGACAAGGCCTATATCGGCGGGATAAACCTTGAGCCTGGAAAATACGACGCTGCGATTACTTTTTACAATCAGGGCAGGGTAATAGCAACGTCTGACTTTACGGACTTAAATGTCAGGGCAAACGCGCTTAACCTGATAGAAGCCGCCTGCCTGAAGTAAGGAGAGGATCATAAAAAAGTTTTTGTGTTTTTTTGCGACAATTACGATAATTCTGGCGGTTTCATGCTCTTCGGCCCCGAAAGTAACCCGCGTGGATCCAAAAACGCAGACCGATTTAAGCGGTTTTTGGAACGACACGGACGTAAGGATCGTATGCGAATCATTGATAAACGATTGCCTTAAATCGCCAAGGGTCGCGCAGGAAATCCAAAGCAAACGGGGACAACTGCCTGTCGTGCTTGTCGGCAGATTTGCAAATGAGAGCAGCGAACATATCGATACATCCATCATTTCGGACATAATGGAAATAACGATTTTTAACAGCGACAAAATGAACTTTGTGGCCGGGGGCGCTACAAGGGACGCTATACGCGCCGAGCGGCAGAATCAGCAGGCCTTTTCAAGCGAAGAAACAGCCGCCGCCCTGGCCAAGGAAACCGGCGCCGACTTCATGCTTTTTGGAACGGTTAGAACGATTGTTGACAAAGCGGGCAACCGGACCGCCAGAACCTATTTCGTCAGAGCCGAGTTGACTAATATCGAGACTAATGAGCGTTTATGGATGGGGCAGAACACCGATATTAAAAAGATAATAGTACAGCCTAAAAATAAGTTGTAGGGCAGAAATAAAAGTGCCGCGGATCTACCCTTTTTTCCTTGCGCTACTTGTTATATAATGTAGAAATGAGATCTCCAAAAGAACAATCGCTGGACGTTAAGACCATAGAAACGCTGCAGAGTTTGGGCGTTTCCGCAAAAGTGCTGGAAGCGGCAAACATGGTTTGCCCGGATGAGGAAATTCAGGCTGTTCAGGAGTACGCCAACAACGTATCAATAGTCCGCCTGGGATACAACGATCACGGGCCGGTGCATATGCGTACAGTTTTATT
>Ga0268262_10005359_pt1 | contig 12758 bp, 10 predicted proteins | sample TergutNc150P3_FD_190354 | JGI IMG/M metagenome (GOLD analysis project Ga0268262, IMG submission 190354) | Nasutitermes corniger P3 segment gut microbial community from laboratory colony in Florida, USA - Nc150 P3 (SPAdes) (version 2) | ecosystem: Host-associated > Arthropoda: Insects >... | reverse complement strand
TATTATTCTCTCCGCTAGTGTTGCTGCTTCTTTTGCTAGTCCTTTTTTGACCCTTGGTAGCCAGCACGTTGGCATCCAAGCTTTCGCAAACAAAAAACTCCAACCACTGGTCGGCTAAAACGCCACCAACAGAACCCATTGCTGCTTTTAATAATCCCATATAAAGCTCCACTATTTAAGTATGGGAATGAATATAGAATAATTTAGGGGTAGAGAAGGACTGATAAGATTAACCCCGTAATCTTATCAAAAAATGATAAGATTACTATATTACATAAATGCCCAAATACATTCACGAACATAAAGGCTATCCAAAATTCACTTGGGATAAAGATGCAATTTTGAATCTTTTGACCCGTGTTTCCGTGCTGCAAGGCAAGGTTTTAGGCAAAATGCAGCAATTCGGTTTTGGTGTGCAGCAAGAAGCTATGCTCAATGCTTTGACTGAGGAAATTACAAAATCCAGCGAAATAGAGGGCGAAATACTGAATAGCGAGCAAGTACGCTCTTCGCTTGCAAAATGGCTTAACATAAATCTGGAAAAAGAAACAAGGCCCTCGCACCATATAGAAGGCATAGTAGAAGCTGTGATGGATGCTGTTCGCAATTACAAGAAACTCTTGGACGAGGAACGTCTATTTGGCTGGCACGGTGTGCTTTTCCCAACTGGGCGCAGCGGTTTACATAAAATTAGAGTAGCGGAATTTAGAGACTCGGAAATAAGCGTAATATCCAGCAAGGAATACAAGGAAGTAGTTCATTACAAAGCCCCTTTGCCAGAAAAAGTTCATGGGCAAATGAAAGATTTTTTGCATTGGCTAAACACCGAAGGCAATGAGAACCCCTTGCTTAAAGCTGCGATAGCGCATTTATGGTTTGTGATAATACACCCTTTTGATGATGGCAATGGACGTTTAACACGCATTATAACAGAAATGATGCTAGCACGTTCAGAAGGCACAAGTTTGCGATTTTATTCTATGTCTGCACAAATTCAAAAAGAAAAAAAAGAATATTACAGGGTGCTGGAATTAACTACTGCTGGCGAACTTGATATAACAAGGTGGCTAATATGGTTTTTGGAATGTTTGGAACGTTCAATAGAAGCCAGCGAGGAAATAATTGGCAAAGTTTTGCGCAAAGCCGTATTTTGGCAAAAGAATTCGGCGGAGATTCCAAATAAAACGCAGCGAGAGATAATAAATCGTTTGCTTGAAGGCTTCACAGGAAATTTGACTTCTGGGAAAGTTGAAAAGATATTCAAAATTTCGCAGCCAACAGCTATAAGAATGTTAAACGGTTTGGTGGAGAAAGGGTTTTTGGTGGTGCGTGGAGCGGGGAGAGGTACGCATTATGTTTTAGTGGATGCGGATTAGTTATTTTGCTGGCGGTGAAAAAACGGCAGTGAAGCGGCGTAACTTTTCTACCTTACTCCACATGTGTGGGTTACTGTGGGGTAGAAATGGTTCAAAAATATTTTAACATCGCTGGTCCTTGCAATCCAAATGAGCATTATATGCTTGACCCTTTGCGTGGTATAGGCAAAGAGTTGATGAACTTGATAGATTCAAAACAGTATTTCGTTATTCACGCTGCAAGGCAGAGCGGAAAAACCACCTTGCTAAAAGAGCTTACTCGCAAAATAAACGCGGAGAACAATTATCGTGCCTTATACTGCTCACTTGAGGCGGTACAAGAATTAACAGAACCGGAAAGGGGTATTCCAGAAATAGTAAAAAGAATAGAATCTTGCATAAGGAATCAAGGCTTGCCAAAAGGGTTTGCCCAAGATGCGGACTACGGAAAAATTGCTGGCGTACTAAATGATAGCCTTGTAGATTATTGCCGCTCTCTGGATAAACCTTTGATTATATTTTTTGATGAAGCAGATTGCCTCAGCAACGGAACACTGATTACTTTTTTAAGACAGCTCAGAAGTGGCTACATAGATAGGCCAGATGTTCCTTTTGTACATTCCCTTGCTCTAGTGGGTATGCGCAATATCCGTGACTACAAAGCGAAAATTAGACCAGATTCAGAAACGCTTGGCAGTTCCAGCCCCTTCAACATTGTTAAGGAAACTTTCAATTTGCGAAATTTTGCAAGAGCTGAGATAGACTCGCTTTATGCCCAGCATACGCAAGAAACTGGGCAGGTGTTTGAACCACAAGCAATGGATTATATATACGAACAAACACAGGGGCAGCCTTGGCTTGTGAACGCCATTGCCTGCGAATGCGTGGAAAAAATTTGCCAGAAAAATTACACTATTCCCATAACTCAAGAAATGGCAAAAACCGCCATAAACAATATGATTTTGACCAGAGGCACTCATTTTGACAGTTTGATGGAAAGGCTGAAGGAAAATAGAATTCGCTCTGTTATACAGCCTTTGATTATGGGCGAAGAAGCAGACCGAACAACCGACAATTACCTATATGCCAGAGATTTAGGTTTGATAAGAGAATTCAATGGAAAAGTTGAGCTGGCCAATCCAATTTATTCGGAAGTGATTATCAGAACCATAACTTGGACAGCGCAAGAAGCAATTAAAAGCAGCAAGCCGAATTCCGACTTGCCAAAGTATATTGATGATGGTAAAATAAACATAAACAGCCTATTCAAAGAATTTCAGAATTTTTGGCGTGAGAATAGCGAAATTATTTGGGACGAGCTTTACGAAGAGGGTTTGCGCGAATATAAGGAAGCATCCCCTCATTTGATTTTGCAGGCATTTTTGCAGAGGGTTATAAATGGCGGCGGGCAAATAGGCAGGGAAATGGCTTTGGGCAAAAAACGCGTTGATATTTGCTTGGAATGGCAAAACCAAAAATATCCTATAGAAATTAAGATATTGAGAAATAACAAGAGTATTCCAGATGGCATAGAGCAAACTTTGGAATATATGGAAAAATGCGCTTCTAATGAAGGCTGGCTTGTTGTTTTTGATAGAGATGCCAAAAAATCTTGGGAAGAGAAGCTATATATTAAAGAAGAAGCTCCGAACGGAAAGAAGCTTACAATAGTGGGTTGCTGACCTAGCTTTATTCAGACTTTTCTACCTTACTCCACATGTGCGGAATAGTTGCTTACATAGGTTTTAGACCTGCTCTTCATATTTTACTAGACGGTTTAAAAAGGCTTGAATACAGAGGCTACGATAGTTCTGGGGTTAGCTTGCTCTCCGGTGGCAAAATAAAAACTGCAAAAGCAGTTGGCAAAATAAAGGAGCTTGAAAAAAAATTGGAAACGGAGCAAATGGAGGGTGTTTTAGGAATTTGCCACACCCGCTGGGCAACACATGGCGAACCTAGCGAAACAAATGCCCATCCCCATCTTTCTGCAAACGGGAAAATTGCCGTTGTACATAATGGGATTATTGAGAACTACGCAATCCTCAAAAAAAAGCTGCAAGCCGAAGGAGTTAAATTTGTCTCAGATACAGATACCGAAGTTGTTGCTCATTGGATAGCCAAGTTTTACAAAGGCAATTTGGGCAAAGCGGTTTTGGAGGCATTGAAGCACGTTGAAGGTGCTTTTGGGCTTGCTGTGATATGCGAAGATGAGCCAGATGTTTTGGTTGGGGCACGCAGGGGCAGCCCTCTTATACTTGGAGTTGGCGAAAATGAAAGCTTTTTGGCAAGCGATGTTTCTGCAATAGTGGGGCACACAAAAAAAATTGTCTATTTAGAAGACAACGATGTTATAACCATTGGCAAAAATCATTTTGAAATAAAAAATATAAAAGATGTAAAAGACACAAGCGTTAACAGGGAAATTCAAGAGGTTGATGCGGATTTGGAAATGGCACAAAAAGGCGATTACCCGCATTTTATGCTGAAAGAAATTTTTGAGCAACCCGAAGCGCTTAAAAACTGCACACGAGGCCGCTTGCTTTTAGCAGACGGCAATGCCAAACTTGCGGGGCTGGATAATTCTCTTAAAGAATTGAGGACTATAGACCGCATAATAATAACAGCCTGCGGAACAAGCTACTATGCGGCAATGGTAGGGGAGTACTTAATTGAGGAATGGGCGGGCATTCCCGTTGAAGTTGAATATGCTTCGGAATTTCGCTACAGAAACCCCATAATAGGCTCAAACACCCTTGTTTTCACCATATCCCAAAGCGGCGAAACGGCAGATACTTTGGCCGCTTTAAAAGAAGCCCAGAACAAAGGGGCAACGGTGCTTTCTATATGCAATGTGGTTGGCTCAACCATAGCAAGGGCATCTAATGGCGGGGTATATTTGCACGCTGGCCCAGAGATTGGGGTTGCAAGCACAAAGGCATTCAATGCACAGGTAACTGTTTTGGCTCTGGTAGCTCTTTTGCTAGGCCGCCAGCGCAGGCTTTCTTCTGTTCAGGGAATGGAAATAGCCCAAGCTATAAATACCCTGCCTTCGGCAGTGGAGCAAACTTTGAAACTGAGTGATGAAATTTTGAAAATTGCCCAAGTGTATTATAAGCACACAAATTTCCTTTATCTGGGTAGGCATTATCATTATCCGGTTGCTATGGAAGGTGCTTTGAAATTAAAAGAGATAAGTTATATCCACGCAGAAGGTTACCCTGCGGCAGAGATGAAGCACGGGCCCATAGCCTTGATAGATGCGAATATGCCCGTTGTGATAGTTGCGCCTAAAGATGCTCTTTTTGATAAAATTGTTTCAAATGCCAGAGAAATTAAAGCTCGCGGCGGAAAGCTGATTGTTGTAACTACTAGTGATTCTGCACCATTAGATGAATTTGTGGAGCATATAATAAGGGTGCCTACCGTGAACAATGCGCTTATGCCGGTAATCACAAGCGTACCATTGCAGCTTTTGGCATATCACATAGCAGTGCTGCGTGGCAATGATATTGACCAGCCGAGGAATTTGGCAAAGAGCGTGACTGTGGAGTAGAAATGAAAGTAGTATTCCAAGGCAGGCACGGTGCATATAGCGAAAGCGCGGCGTTTCACCTATTTGGCAAAGATATAGAAACCATTCCAGCAGATACATTTGAAGGTTTGCACAAGATGGTAGCCAGTGGCAGTGCAGATAGCGGCGTTATTCCAATGGAAAATTCCACAGCAGGTTCTGTTTTGGAAAATTATGATTTGCTTTTGAAATACAAATTGCCCATAATAGGTGAACTCAAATTGCAAATAGACCACTGCCTAATAGCCCTTAAAGGTGAAACTTTGGAAACCTTGACAAAGGTTATCTCTCATCCTCAAGCATTGGAGCAATGCTCAAATTTTTTTGAGAACAACCCTCAAATAGAAAAAAAACCTTTTTTTGATACAGCTGGTTCTGTTGAGCGCATTGCAAAAAAACAGTTGAAGGGCACAGGTGGAATAGCCTCTGCCTTTGCGGCACAGGTTTACGGTTTAAGCATATTGAAGCAGCCGCTCGCAAATTTTCCGGGTGCAAATTCAACAAGGTTTTTTGCCATTAAAAAAGAGAGTTCTCCAGTGGATGTGGCTATGCACACAAAAACTTCTGTGGCATTTATTTTGGGGAATAACAAACCCGGTGCTTTGCACTCTTGCCTTGGCTGTTTTGCAAAGCATAATGTGGATTTAATTCGCATTGAGAGCCGCCCTAAAAGCGGCAGCCCTTGGGAATATGTTTTTTATGCGGATTTGGCAGGGAACCCTTTGCAGAGTTCCGTTAAAATGGCTTTGGATGAATTAAAAACAATAGCAGAGGTTATTTTGCTCGGCAGTTATGCAAAAGGCGAAAGCAGGGGAGTAGAATTTTGAATAATATCAAAAAAGCAATAAGGGAATTTAAAGCGGGTAAAATATTGCTCATAGCCGATAGTGAAAGCCGTGAGAGTGAGGGCGATTTTGTTTGCGCTGCTTCGCTTTGCACCGAAAAGCACATAAATTTTATGGTGACTCATGGCAGAGGGCTTGTTTGCGCACCCATTACCGAAGAGCGCGCAGAGCAACTGAATTTACCGATGATGGCAAGCAGAAACACAAGCCGCTTTGAAACTGCATTCACCGTTTCTGTGGAAGCAAAGGAAGGAACAACAACTGGAATTTCCGCAGCGGAAAGGGCTTTAACCTGCCGTACCATTGCAGATATTTCAAAACGCGCAAAGGATTTTGTTTGCCCAGGGCATATATTCCCGCTAAAAGCCAGAAAAGGCGGCTGCCTTGAAAGAGATGGGCATACGGAGGCGGTTATAGACCTTTGCAAGTTGGCTAAATTGCCGCAAACAGGCGTATTGTGCGAAGTGCTGAATTCAGATGGCACAATGGCGAGAATGCCTCAATTGAAAAATATTGCAAAAAAACACAATATAACTCTTATCACAGTTCAAGAGATAATAGATTTTCGCCTTGCAAATGAAATTTTGGTTGAGCGAATTGCAGAGCCTTTTGTGCCAACAAAATATGGAAATTTCAAAGCCATAGCATACAGAAATAAAATAAACGGCGAGGAATATGTTGCTTTTACAGCTTTAAAAGCACTTAAAAATCCGTGCAATGTTCGCATACACAGCGAGTGCTTAACCGGAGATATATTTCATTCCTTAAAATGCGATTGTGGGGCACAGCTTGAATATTCCATGAAATACATAGCTGTTGAGGGCGGTGTTTTGATTTATATGCTTGGGCATGAGGGCAGGGGAATTGGGCTTGCAAATAAGTTGAAGGCTTATGAATTGCAAGAAAAAGGATTAGATACCGTTGAGGCTAACATAAAACTGGGCTTTAAGGCAGACCACAGGAATTACGCTTATGCCGCGCATATTTTAAAAGAGCTAGGCATTAAATCTGTGAATTTGCTAACAAATAACCCCAAAAAAATAGAGGGGCTTGAGATGTGCGGAATAAAAATTGCCAAGAGAATTCCCGTTGAAATAGAGCCTAATTCCTTTAACAAAAAATATTTAAAGGCGAAAAAGGAAAAAATGGGACATAAGTTTTCTATATTTCCATAATGTTTAAATTTGTTTCACTCGCCATTTTTGCGTTTGCATTCATCGCTTGCAATCCTACGGAATATGAGCCTAGAATAGTTTTGGGGCACGAATGGAATGCCACCGCCAAAGTAGTTGCAGATACCACTTCTAGGTTCAAGCCAAACGATATAATTGTTATTCAAATGGATAACGGCAACAGACCTTTTCGCACCACAGAGGTAGAATTAAGGATTTATCAGGGAGAAAGTGGCGACAGAATATTGTTCAAGCGTTCCATTCCAGTAAAGAACATAGATGCTAAAGCAGTGGCAAAGGGGCCGGATTCAAAACCCCTAGTTGCAAGGGAAATTCTTAGAACCTCTACCCCAGGCATTTATCGCGTGGCATTTGCAGTTGGAGATTCCATTCTGCTGTATAAAAAGATGGAGCTTGTTGAATAGTGACAAGTAGAAAGTGGTTAATTGGAATAATCGGGACACTTATAATTTCCTGTGGCGAAAGTTCTGTTTCTGTTAGCTACAATTTACCCATTCCCATAAAAACAGAGGTTTTTTCCCAAAGCACCTACGCGACTATGGATGGCGAATACGAGTATGTTGGCACCCTAACCGCAACATATTTTTTTAATGAATACAGCCAAAGTGAAGATATGCTTTATTTAGAGAGAACATTTATCTCAGATGCTTCAAAAGGTTATCTCAAAAAATCTTATCCTGGCGAACTTGCTCTTAGAATTCCAAAAATGAGACTCTCTGCCAAAGGTATGCAGGTTGTGAATATAGAAGGTTATGAGAATTTCGATTCCCTAGTGGTTGCAAAAACATCCATTCCAGATAGATGGCGAAAGCAGATAAGCAGAATGACTCGCCAAATAGATTTAGACCGTATAGAGAAAAGGCGTTGGGAAATAACTCATTTGCTTTTGGGGGAGGTTCCTCTTAACTCCAACATAACAAAATTGCTTGTGTCTCAAGGTCGCTTGCCTTCTATACCAAATGCCCAAATAGATTCTGTGCTGACAAAAAGCATAAAGAAAATCAATGAGCGAAAATGCTTGGAATACACAGTGTATTTGCAAGAAAAGGAAGCATTTCCCTATTTTATATGGGAACAGCACATTTCCAGCGTGAAAGCCGGAATGCCTTTTAAAAGCTACCATCCAAAAGAGGCTGCGTATCAAAATCGCTATGAAGTCGCTTTGGATTTGGAAAATGGAGTTCCCTGTTTGGAAAGAGAATTCAAATTTGGCATTCATGGGATGCAAAACCCCGAAACAGGGGATTCTGTGACGTTTAAAAGCCAAATTTCACACGAGAGGCTTTATAGCAAATCAAAGCCCTAAAATAGGTACTGCTATATCCACATGGTCGCAACCGATATCGCCAAGTCCATCTGTTTCAAAAATGAGTTGATTGATGCCTTTCAAGGAAATATCCAGAGGGTATTCCTGCCCTTGCCCTAATTTTCCTGTGTCTGCAAGCAAATTTCCATCCCCTGAGATTTTTATTTGAACTCCATTGCTGCAAAATTCATCTTCGTCTAAACCCAAAATAGCGGTTAATTTTTCGTATTTGCCGTTTAGTTCATAGCGGAGAAATCCGCTTGCGTGTGTGCCTATTCCCTTTTTATAGCGTTTTTTGGCAATGGTCAAGGGTTTGCCCGTAACAGATTTATCAATTTGCAAAGAACCCCATTCCTGGCGATATTCTGTGGGCGCACCAAGCCACTCTGCATTTTCTGGCAATTCAATATTTACCTCTTGCGGTGCGAACAATTGGGAACCAGTGCCATTTTCCTTTAGCTTTGCTATAACCAAGCGGTAGTTATTTGTTATCACCGTACTGAAAAGCATCTCCATTGGAAAAATTTGCTCAAAGCGGTCGCATACTGTGGCTATGCGGTGTTCAACTGCTTTTTTATGGTAAGTTTGGCTATCCCAGCAATCCAAGCCTTTCACATAATAGACTTCGCCATTGTATTTTTGCAAAAGTTCGCTCAATTTTTGAGGGTTTAAGGAATTGTAATGAATGGCACTTATTCCATATCCTATAAAATGCCAGGGCCTTGAATACACAAATATGCGGTTGTTTTTTGGCTCATTTCTCAGCCATTTTAAAATTTCCGCTTCTTCCGTTGTTAAATGGTTGCGGTTATACATTATGTTTTTTTCAAAACTATCGTTATATCTAAGAGTGTTGCCCCACAGAATTCCAGCAGATGCAAGCACAAAAAACCACCTGTTATCCTGTGGCAAAAGCAAGCTGGCCTTGTCTATGAAAAATGCGCACAAAAAGGCCATCGCAGGGAATGCAACAAGGGTATATCTCTGGTTTATTTCAATAGTTAAATCTCCGGAAACATTTTCCAGAATCATAAACATCTGCGGAAAATATAGAACGAAAAACGCCAGAATATAATACGCAGGAATTGTCTTTTGTTTCCCCGGTTTATTTTTCCATTCATAATAAGAAAAACCGAGCAAAGTCAAAATTCCGAGTATGGTTAAAATGCTGAATGAACTTAAGAATGGATTTTTAAGCAGTTCTTTGTCTAGCGGGGTGTTAACGCTTACATTCCAAGCTTGTTTTACATTTTCAATAAAATGCCCGTGCGCGTTAAATTCGCCACCTTGAAAATTATAGCCCTGATAATAGCTAATTGTTAGGAGAACTGGAATGCAAAATATTGATATTGCGAGTATGAAAATTGATAGTTGAGAGTTGATAATTGAAGATAATGTTTGTGGTTTGGGGCATATTTTGAATGCGGATATAATTACAAAAGCTCCTAAGCAAAATATTGTTTCTTGCCTTGTCTGCGCAAAAAATGCTAACACCAAAGCCAGCAATATCCAGTGCTTTATTGTGTTTTTATCCCATGCCCACTTCCACAAAAAAACGCTCAATGCAAAGAGAAAGGTGTAAAGAGGCTCAACCGAGGCGGAGCGAAATTGAAAAAGCGTTGTGGGTTGGGCTGCGAACAAGGCGGCAGTTAAAAAAGCCAAATTGCTATTTGATGTCCAAGCATAAACAGCGAGGAAGAGCAGGAAAATAGTTGCGAGTAGCAAAAATATGTGCAATGGAAAAATCCATTTTAAATTTTGCCCAAGAATGGGCATAAGAGCGGCGTATAAAAAAGGCTCGCCTTTGGTTTTGAAGTTATGCACGCTTTTTTGGCAATCTAAGTGCCCATTTGCGGAGAATTCGCCTTCATCGCAGGAACCCGATATCTGGTTTGCGTATAGATTTTGAGCGGTGGATAAAAAAATGCTTTCATCGCTTTGAACCCTGTGCCTTGGAGCAATCCAAACAAGGCAAACAAAAAGAGCAAGCACAGCAACCACGGCTACCGGAATTCCACCGGTCATTAGCCATTGCTTGCTTATCATTTTTTTGAACCACTCCTTGAAATCTTTTGCCAAATTTATTGCAAGGCATAAACCCAGCACAAATTGGAAGAAATACAGCCAAAAAGGCAATCTCAAATCCAGCAAGGAAATGAATTCCTTTTGCCCTATATGCGGGGCGGCATAAATCAAAAGCGGAATGGCACAAGCTAATAAAAAAAATCCAGATTTCATTTAACCCTCAATTCTGCCTGCGCCTCTTATGGCTATGTGTTTTTCTTCAACTAAATTTCTCAACTTGTTTGTTAATTTTGCATAGTCAAAAACATCTACGGTAAATGGCAATCCGGCTTCGGCCATAGAGCGTTCAATGGCAATCATGCGCTCAGAAGAAATTATGTGCCCGGTCATAATGGCTAAATCCAAATCAGCCTCGCTACTAGGCTCTGCATCTGAAACGCGGGAACCAAAAGCATAAACTTTTGCATCTGGCAATTCACGATAAAAAATTTGGATTATGGTATCCAAGTCAGTAGCATTTATATGAAGCGGCATAGCGGTAAATGTAGAAAAATATTGTGCAATTTTCTACTTTTTTATTCGGAGATTTCTATAATTATGAATAAAAAGCCATTTTTTTATGACATTACCTTGCGGGATGCCAATCAGGCACTTGCTAAACCTTGGAACAAAGAAGAAAAAGAGGTGGTGTTCAATCAGTTGCTTAAACTTGGAGTTCAAGCAGTTGAGGTCGGTTTTCCAATTGCTAGCGAAATGGATTTTGAATCTTGCCAAAGCTTGGCAAGGATAGCACCGGAAAATGTGGTTATATCTGCCTTGGCAAGAGCAAAAAATACAGATATTCAAAAAGCCTGGGATGCAATCAAAGAGGCACCCAAACCACGCATACACGTGTTTTTGGCGATGAGCCCGCTTAGCATGGAAAATGTTTTGCAGTTGGAACCATCTGTGGTTAGGGAACAAGCCATAGAAGCTGTTGCTTTTGCAAAATCCTTGGTTGGTGAAAGGGGAGATATTGAATTTAGCCCCGAACATTTTGGAGACTGCGTTGAAAATTTTGATTTTGTGCTTGAATCTCTTAAACAAATAGTGAAAGCTGGTGCTACCACCATTAACCTTCCAAATACTGTGGAGCGCTACCGCCCCTTGATTTATGTGGATATGGTTCGCAAGGTTGCAGAAGCCCTGCCAAAAGACATAACCATTTCTGTGCATTGCCACAACGATTTGGGAATGGCAACAGCAGCCACCGTTGAAAGCTACTTTGCTGGCGCAACGCAAATGGAATGTGCCCTTAACGGGCTTGGAGAACGCTCAGGAAACACAAATATGTATGAGGTTGCCGTTGCTCTGCACAATAGCGGAGTTGAAATGGATTTGAATCTGGGCGAAATTTACGAAACCGCTTTGTTGACGAGCAAATGGGCGCAAGTGCCCATTTACTCAAAAGCACCGCTTATAGGCATAGATGTAATAGCCCACAGAAGCGGTATTCATCAAGATGGTGCGGCAAAAACCAAAAATATGAAAAAAGGAGCTTACCGCCCCATAGATTATTCGTTAATAGGCAGAAATGAAAATGATATTCTGTCATTCACAAGCCAAAGCGGAAAAACCGCAGTTTACGAAATTTTGAGCCATAACGGCTATCCCGTTGAATTAGACGAAGCCGCAGAATTGCAACCTGTGCTAAAGGAAATAAGCGAGAGGGAAGGGGAGCTTTCTCCTTCCAGAATTTTAGAGGTGTTCAGGGAAAAATGCTGCAACCTAAACGGCAGATTAATTTTCCGCAGCATAGATGTTGTGCCAGAAGAAAATCGTTTTGTGTTCAGATTTCAAAAAGATGGTGTTTCAATGGAAGAATCAATATCGGCAGAAGGCCCCATAGAAGCGGCTTTGCTGCTTTTCCGCAAAGTTGGCTTGCCCGTTGAACTGAACAGTTACAAGCAAAGCGTTGTTAGCGAAGCAGATAAACTGTGGGCAGGCAGAGCGCTCTCTGAAATTTCTCTTTCTGCAAACGGAAAAACCCTCATTGGCAGAGGCATTTCAAGCGACACACTGGTTGCCAATATGAGAGCGGTTTTTGGAGGATTGAATAAACTTTATAGGTGAGTCTCAAAACTCCCAATCACATAAAGCGGGGTTTCCCGCAGTGTACTTGTGGTACGAAATTTTGCGATATTGCAGAGCGATGTTCTAACCGCTATTTTTGGTTTATATTCTCCCATATATACCATCAAGGATTTTGCTTGCGTGCTTTTGCCAGATTTAACTTCTATGGGTACAACTTCGTTTTTATATTGCATAATAAAATCTATTTCTGCCGCCCCACGGTTTCGCCCCCAATAAAAAATGGGATTAGAAGTGGAACATTTCAATTCTTGGCAAACATATTGCTCCGTTAGCGCACCGTGAAAATCATCAAAAATTTTCGGTTCGGCTATATAGAATAAAGATAAATCC
>Ga0268262_10005358_pt1 | contig 12761 bp, 6 predicted proteins | sample TergutNc150P3_FD_190354 | JGI IMG/M metagenome (GOLD analysis project Ga0268262, IMG submission 190354) | Nasutitermes corniger P3 segment gut microbial community from laboratory colony in Florida, USA - Nc150 P3 (SPAdes) (version 2) | ecosystem: Host-associated > Arthropoda: Insects > Digestive... | reverse complement strand
GGGGGGGGGGGGGGTACGGCTAATTATTTTACGGAGAATCTTAAATGATTCAGCGCTCATCTCCTTGTACGGAACCTGAACCGTAGAAAGCGGGCTTTTGGTAATCCTGCTCTCCTCGGAATTATTGAACCCCACAGCCCGGTAATTGCCGGGAACATGATATCCGTGCCCGGCAAAGTAATTGATTGCCCCCAATACCATAAAATCGCTTGAACCTACCAGCGTATCAAAATCCTTGCCGGGAATCAAGGAACGATCTTTATAAAGCTGCGCAGCCGCAGCCGCGCCCGCGTCCCAGTTAAAGGGGCCGCTTACCAAAGGGGACTGAATAACGCCCTTTTTTCCCGTGTTTACAAGCCCGCCTTCAATCAGGGCGTCGCAATAGCCTTCAAAGCGGGCATGGGCGGATTGGTGAAACTCCGGGCCGCGCAGGAAGGCGATTTTTCGGGCGCCGTGAACGCGGATACAGTGATTTACCAGCGCTTTCATTCCGTTGTAGGCGTCAAATTCCACGCAAGGGTGCCCCGACAGCTTAAAACCCAGTGTTACCAAAGGAAGAGGATCGAAATTTTTATGAAAATGTTCGAATTCTTCCTTAGACTGGTTGTAGTGTATGGTCGAACTATGACTGATACAGCCGTCCAGATTTTCATCGTTTACAAGCGAATAGACCGAATTTCTTAGATTTTCAAAATTTTGGCGCGCGTCAAGCCTGCCCCCGGGAAAAATAAACAGGCTGATATTTTCAGATGCGGCGGTACGGACAAAACTATCCCAAACATTCAGGGAAATTCCCGTGTGAATCGAGGCGAGAACCAGCCCCACCCTCTTTTTTTCCGACGCCATGCTTTTATTTTACTCAATACTACCGATAAATAAAAGCCTCGAGCGGCCCCCTTACATTTACTTCATTGAATTGAATATTTTTTACATTAAGCAGACGTATGCTTTTTTCTTTAATAGCGGGAATTCCCAAAAACATATCGGATTCATCGGGGCTTACGCCGGAACGCTCATCAGTGGAAAATTCACAGCGGTTGATGACTACGTTTTCCACCGGCGATTCGGGCAAACCGGCGATAAAGCCCGCCGACGCGCGGCAGCCCGAGGCTCTGATACCCGATATACGGATATTTTTAATTGAGGGCGTAGCCGCGTTAACAGGAAGGGCGCTTTGGCTGAAATAGCCGTCGGTTAATGCCGCGCCCGGGCGGTAAAACATATTAATCGCAAGAGGACAAAGGTTATTTTCCATGGTGAGATTACGGAACTCAAGGTCGTGAATTTTCCCGCCGCGGCCGCGCCGGGTTTTTATCCGTATCCCCCGATCCGTCCCCCTGAACAGGCAATCCTCAGTGAGCACCTCACAAACGCCCGCCGCGGTTTCACTGCCAATAACAATTCCACCGTGGCCGTCTTCTATTGTACAGTTGCGCACCGTTATGCGGCGGCAAGGCTTCCCCACGCGTATGCCGTCCTCGCCCGCTCCAGACTTTAGTACAATGCCGTCATCCCCCACCGAGACCATGCAGTTTTCGATTAACACGTCCTCGCAGGAATCAATATCCATGCCGTCCGTGTTGGGAGCGTCAAAAGGATTTTTAATAGTGAGGCCGGAAATAACAATGTCGCGGCAGTACAGCGGATGTAAAGTCCAGAAGGGGGAATTTTGCAGAGTAACGCCCTCAAGCCTTATTTTTGAGCAATTAAGAAACTGAAGCAACGGAGGCCGCAGAAACTGCATTTTCCTGCCGCCGCCGCCTGATGGCTGCGTTTCGTAACCGCGGTTCAGCGCCGCAAGCGCAAGTTCCTGCTGGGTTTGCGGCCCCTGCTGACCAAGGCGTCTTTTTTCACGTAACGCATCCCACCAGTATCTGCCGCAGCCGTCCAAAACGCCTTTTCCTGTAATGGCGATATTTTCCTGCCCTGCGGCAAAAATACAGGGATGCATCGCGTAACACTCAAGCCCTTCCCAGCGCGTCCATACGGGAATATAGCGCTCGGGTTCGGGAATAAAAGAAAGTATAGCTCCTTCGTCCAATGTGATTGTAAGATGAGAGAATAATTCTATCGGGCCGGTGCGCCACACGCCCTTCCCGATCCTTAGACTGCCGCCGCCCGCCTCTTTTAGCGTTTGCAGCGCGGAGGCGAAGGAGCTTGAATTATCTGAAACGCCGTCAGCTATTCCGCCAAAGGACGCGATATTTAATTCCTGCATTAATCAAAACTTGGCAACAAATTTAATATAAAGACCGCCTGCTTCTATCAACCTGTCTTTCCATTCGGTATCAAACTGCTTGTATTTCATCTGCCCTTCAAGTTTAGCCTCTAACATATTGTTAAGTGAAAGCCCCCTGTTCTGATTAAAGCCTATCACAAATCTTCCCATTTTTGACAGATTTATTCCGGCGTAAAATTCATACCCTAAATTATCTAAAAGCGTAAAAGTATGATCATATTCGTCTTTTGTAGTATCGGCGTCGTCTCTGGTTTTCCAATTTACGTCGCCAATGGTTCCGGCGATTATTCCTCCTCCGATAATAAACCTCTTGCTGAAGGTAAACATCGCGTCGGCTGAAAGCCTTAGGATAGACAGATCGTTACGGTAATAATGTTTTATTATATTGTACGTTCCCGCAATATTAAAATCCACATCTAAAATATCCGACGCAAAACGCAGTCCCGTTCCAAGGCCGATGCTGAAAGTATCCCTGAAATTCATCGTATTATCGCCTTTTTCGGGAACGACGGCGGCATTGGCAAGCAAATCGATATTCTTTTCATAATAACCCGCCAATAGCCCGATTGGAATTTTAATATTATCGCCTATGCCAATCGTATAAAGGGCGGAAAATCCTATGGCATGTCCCGAATAAATATTGGAAACATTGTTCCCGTACAATATTTCAGCGGACAGCGCTCCCGCAGGAATTTCAAGCCCGAACATTTTAAGGGTGGCAAAAAGTTGAGGAGCGTACTTGTCAGGAACTGGAATCCCGTGGGACTCCATACCGTCTTCATCATAATAACGCTGCGTAGCTTCGTTAAGCCTGTAGTTAGCTGCAAACGACGCGGAAAGATTGACAGGCGAACTGAGAGAAAGTTCCAGTTCGTACGTGAAATCGTTCTTTATGTTCATTAAGTACAGTATTTGCTCGGTTCCGTACTTTGACACTACGCCAAACGCGGAAGCCTGAGACTTGAATTTTCCCGCTTTTAAAAACAGATCTATCGGTAAATTAAAACTTAACGCCTGAAAAATATTTGCCCTTGCGTAAACCGAATCAAAAGTCATATCGGCGGTAAAATCCTTGGGATCGGTATTTTCCATTTGCAGCGGGAAATAAACGGAACCCGGCCTGTTTATGGCATACAGTTTAAAGTAACCGTCAAGCCAGGGAAACGGATGAAGATTCGCGTATAAATTGACCGCGGTAAAAAAACCGTTCTTTTTAGCGGGTTTATTAGGGTCGCCTCCGTATGCTCCGGCGACAGGCTCCGGAAATTTCTGCGTTTCATCCGCGTTTCCAATCGTATAAATGGTAGTAAGATCGCCCGTAATGGTAAACTTTGCCTCATTATCCTGGGCGGCGGCATGGAAAACTATAACCGACAAGATAAAACAGGCGATTAACAATTCTTTTTTCATGAATCCTCCTCTGTTGTGCTTTTCTTTTAAAACTATGCGCCTGTGAAATGAAATATTTCCGTTAAGTATTTGTGTTTTACCGACATTGTTCAATTATGTCAGTATTATCCAAAAATTAAACAGGATATTTCCAGTTAACGGAAATATAAATTAACTATGAAAGCAAAATTATGGTCAATACTCGTAATTTTCCTGTCTCTATCCCTTAGCACGTGCCATTTATTTAACGATGAAATTGTTTATAAAGAACAAAATGAAAACGGATTCCGCTCAATTCAACTAACCGGCGGCCCTCTGGGAATAATGAACAGGATTGCCTTCGGCACAAGTTCCAGACAAGTCTACGACAACCCGCTTCCCACCGATCCTTCAATCCGCCCGTACGGCTGCGTAATACAGGATTCCGAAGCCGGAGATTTTCAGGGTTACACGGGTGAGCGGAAGATTGTAATTACTTCCATTAATACTACCAATAACGCGGGAAAAATCGCGGGCAGTGAAGACGGTATTGCCTACTATTTTAAGGAAGTTGACAGAGATAAAAATTTCAGGATAAGCGCGGATTTTTACATTAACAATTACGGGTTCACGGGAGGCAGACCCGATCTGAACGGACAGGAAGCGTTCGGCATAATGGCCCGCGATTATGTTCCTCAATATAACATTGATACCGGCAACTATACAATGGAAGCTTTAAAGACAGTTAGGTGGGACGGCCGTTATTATACCGGTTATAACCGTCCCGACGGCCCCGGCGGTTCGGGAAACATGATAATGGTCGGCGGAGTTAAACGCGGAGCGCGGGTATACTGGCGCACCGGCGTAGACGATCCAAGCGAAGACAACGAAGCTATAACAAACCCCAACTATGTAGCCCGTGCGGACTTTGCGAAATTTTATTTTCTGCCCAGAGAGTTCGCTGATTATTCAATGTACGGTACCGGCGAAGCGGGCATAAAGAGCCGCCCCGATTTTCCGAGCGCGGGGCTAACATACAGATTAAGTCTTGAAAAAACAAATTCCGGTTTCAGGGCGCGTATTGTGCCGCCTATGGGAGTAGGGAAAGGAACAACCAAAGACCGCATCCCGAAAGACGGACAGGTACTGGAATACAGCGACAGGGAACTGCCCTTTCCGGATCTGTTATTCGAAATTAACAAAGAAAAGTATTATGTCGGCTTTTTTGCGGCGCGCGACGCGCGGGTAACCATAACAAATATCACTTATGAAGAATCCGACGCGGCGTTATGCCCAAAACGCGTCGACCCGCCGCCGACGAATATTACGCCGTCGTTCAACGTGCAGTCTCCTTCCGCGGTTTCACAGTCGGCGTATACTCTTATCGCGCGTTCCAATGTTGAAGGTTCGCTGCTTGTGAGCATGAACGGTAAAACCTCTCTTTCGTACAAGGGCGTATGGGTAACTGAAACTACCAACGCCAGCGCGGAACCTTTCTCGCTTTTTGAAATTCCCATAGACGTTCTTTCCCCGGGGGATAACGTATTCAGCCTTGTGTTCAAGCCGGATACCAAGCAGTTAAAATCCGGTTACCTTAACGGGAAAGAATATCAGATGACTGATATTAAGCCTATCTTCCAGAGTTTTACGGTAAATTACAGAACCTTGAACACGCCCGACGGAATAATTTGGGTGTCGCCTGAGGGGAAGAGTTCCAACACGGGAAGCAGGAACAGTCCGATGGATATTTTCACCGCCATATCATACGTCGCGCCCGGTCAGACAATAATGCTTATGGACGGAATTTATACCCCGTGCGAAGCTCCGCAAATGATAAACGGCAAACAAAGGATACCTATCCGTTTGATTATCCCCCGGTATAATTCCGGCAGGCCGAACCTTCAGGTGGTAAGCAATCCCGATAAACCCACCGACACGGAGAGGGCTGATCCCGAATATTACAAATACTTTAAAGTCTTAAGGGCGGAAAACCGCGACAAGGCTATTTTTGATTTCCGTAAAGACCTTGTAATGCGCGGGTATGATTCGCGCGGGTTTGAACTCCATGGGGATTATTGGCATATAGAAGGCATCCATATACGTAATACAAGCGATTCAAACAAAGGGTTTACCGTTTTTGGAAGCCACAATAAATTAAGCTGGATAAAAACCTACTTTAACGGCGATACGGGATTCCAGGTTTCAGGACGGAGCAACGAGCCGAAATCAATGTGGCCCTCTTATAACCGCATTGAGTACTGTGAATCTTTTGCCAATGCCGATGATTCGCGTACAAACGCGGACGGCTTCGGGGCAAAACTAACCTGCGGTCCGGGAAATTATTTTTTCCGCTGTATTTCTCATCATAATATTGACGACGGGTATGACTTTTTCGCGAAAAAGGAAACGGGCGCGATAGGGGCGATGGTCCTTGAAGAATGTTTTGCCTATATGAACGGCCGCTACATGAACGCCGAGATAGCCGGCATTTACGGCGGGACAAGGCCGGACGGCACCTCGCCAAAACCCGGCGATTCCACCCGCGCGGGCGGAAACGGCTTTAAGATGGGCGGCGAGGGAATCTCTGTTCCGCATCTGGCGATAAACTGCCTTGCCTTCCAAAATGACGGCGACGGTTTTACCAGCAACTCCGATCCCGCGGTACGCCTGACTTACTGCACTTCAGTTGACAATGACAACCGCAATGAACAAGCGGGCAGCGGCAGTTCAAACTACGCCGTATACGGCGCGGGCTCGGCAAGCCATGAAGGACTTGACGCCGTACTTACCCAGGTTTTTTCCTGGTGGTCGGTCAGAAAAGATCACCGCGACGACCGGCTGGAACCCAAGTCTCCCGCTTCCGGTTATGTGTGGCGCAGCGGCAGGAGCGTCAGCACGCTTTATATTAACGGAAAAGTAAACGGAAGAAACAACTATGTGGACGGCAACATTTTAAAGAACTCTAACGTAAACGACAGTTATGCGGGTTTGTATTTTCCCGGCACGGTTGCGCCGTTTGATCCAACCATTATCGGGGATTTCCTGAACATTGATCAAACCACCGGCAAACCCAATCTGGGAAATTTTATGAAACTGACCGGAATTACCGGAGTAACGCCCGGCATACAGGGTATGTGGTGAGAGTATGAAAATAAAAATTATACAAATTGCCTTTCTTGCGACAGCGTTAATTTTTCTTGCTTTCGGCGGATGTGAAGAATACCGGGCTGTCGGTTCCGGTTCATCAAATGACGGCGAAGGCAATGGTAATACGGACGAGGCTTTATATGTTCCGGGCGGTGAAGGAAGAACAACCGACGACCTTACCTTTGACGAGGATTTCAGATTCTTCTCCATGGATACAGGCATTAATCCCGAAGAGGTAACCACCCAGGAAACTCTCGGCCGCTGGGACGACGGCAAGTACCACATTCAGGGACTTTCATACGTCAGCACTTCAAGCTTGTCGGCAAGCGGTTTTGTTGACGGGTATTTTGTCTATTGGAACAAGCCTCTTACGGGAGATTATAAAATCACGGCTAGAGTACGGATGACCGCCGTTCAAGGTTTCAGCACAAGCAAGGGAATTCAATTCGGCGTATTTGCTCCGATGAACGCTCCGGCGGCAAACGGGGATCAGATTTTCAGCGGGGCTTCGCGCGCGGCGGGAATGCTGTTCCGAAGTTCCACCGGCAGCAGCAACCCCCTAGGTGAAATCCGTTTTTATTACGCCACCGATTCAAGCAGCGTCAATTTTACCGCGGGAACAAGCAGCCACCCGGGCAGCCATATTATTCATGACATCAGCTATAAAACCGAATACATTTTAGAAATCTCCCGTACCAGCGAAAGATACACCTTAGCCGTCCGCAACAGCAAGACAGGCGAATATATACCCAGAGGATCGATGCAGAGTTACAACAACCCGCAATACATAAATGAAAATTCCACCGGCACCAGCGCATTGCACCCAAGCATAAAATACGGCAGGCCGGTTTACGCCGGTTTTGCGCTTATGGGCTGTTCGGCGGAACTCTCTCAGATAAAAATCTGGGACAACGCGGAAGGAACGGGAGACCCTGTTTTTTCAACGCCGGATACCACCCCCGCCTATGTGCCGGTTGAGAGGCTGACTATTGAATTAAGCCCCGCCGGAAGTTCAAACGAAAATAAATTTTCTTATACCGCGGCTGAGGTTCAGGATTCAGGCATCACCCTTGCGCCGTCTTTTACCCCCGCATGGGCGGACAACAACCGCGTTGAATGGAACATGGAAAGCTGCGAGCCTTCCGGCGCCATAACTATTGCGGGGACAGGAACGCCGCTTACCGGTATTAACGGCAGTACCTACGAGACGGGAAAGATAACGATAGACGGCGGGCTTATACCCGCGGGAGGACAGGCGACCGCTAAGTTTATCGCAATTGCGCGCGATCTTCAACTGGATAATTTTACAGGCTTTCCGCCCGTGGATTATCCGCTTAAACAGACTCTGGCGGAATACCGCTTTGAAATAACCGTCACCAAGTAATTAATTAGCCGGATTGGCCGGATAAAATAAATATTTTTCAGGAGGAAAGAAAAATGAAGAAGTTTTTAAAATTGTCCGCGTTATTATTCGCGGTCATGTCGGTTTTATTCATGGGCTGCCCGGATGGAGGAAAAAATCCCGGGACAGGACCGGGAGGGGACGATGATGTAGCGGTAACGTCGATTAGCGTCCTAATTGACAACTATACTGAAAATGAACCTTTCACATTATTTGTAGGAGATGCCGTAAAATTAACTGCGCAGGTATTGCCCAATGCTGCTACAGAGAAAGGTTACAGCCTTGAAGTAACTGAAGGTAAAGACGACGTTGTGACTCTTGACGAGGACGGTACTTTAACGGCGGTTTCCGAAGGCGTAGCAACGGTGAAAATTACAAGTACCGGGAAAAAAGCCAACGGAGAATATGCCACATCGACGTTTGGTTTTGTAGTTACAAATGATCCGGAACAGATTACCGTTGTAAAACTCCTTGTACATAACCAGAATAATCCTACGGATCCGGGCACTACCACAACGGCGGTTTTAAACAGCGACAACAACCGCTATGTTATCGCTAATAACGAGGCAAACGCTTCAGTACCAAGCGCAAGAGCTAATGTGCTAGGCAATACCATTCTGTATATTAACAAACCATTGAAGATACAAAAAAATGAAGATGATTCCTATACCCCGTACAGCATCAGCGCGAGGATAAGACTCACAGGAGCGCGCACAACCGGAACCCAGCCAGTAACAGGTGGTAATTTCGGCGTTACAATGGGAATATTTACCAATCCCTCAATACCTGTCACCGCAAGTACGCCGTTAAAATTTGTAGGTGTGCGTTCGGCGCAGAGCGGGCAGAAGCGAATGTATATTACACGCGACGGCTCCAATAATGATAACTCTTCCGCTTCATTTGCAAGTACCAATGGCTGGGTGGATCAAGAGGACAGCGCCGCAACTAAGACTCAAGGTTTTAAAGAACAGGAATACATATTTAAGGTGGAGCGCACAACAAACAAATCGTATACTCTAAAAATGTTTAGTGCAGACGGTTTAACCGAGTTGGCAAGCAACACACGCGACAATACAAATAATCTTGCCGATGACCTGCAATCTGTAGATGGTTATCTCTATCTTGGTTTTATTATTTCAAGCGTAACCGTTGAAATTTCTGATGTTGTCGTAGTAAACGGAACAACTGAAATATTCAAGTCCCCTGCGGCAACTCCTTATCCGCAGCCGATAGTTAATGTAAGTGTTACGGCTACTGATCCGGTTGGCGCCGACGCAAATTATAATTATCAATGTCTCAATGAGTCATTCCCCAACACAGGCGTACAGTTAAACGCCAAGGTGCTGCCGATTGATGCAACTCAAACCATTAACTGGTCAATCAGTTCAGGAACCAACGGAGCTGTTTCATCCGCCGGTTTAGTAACTGTCACCGGAGCCGGCGCTTTCACCGTAAAAGCGCAATCAACCGATACGGCGTTTGGAGAATTTAAATTCAATATCCTTGCCGAAAGACCTGCGGCTACAGCCGTTAGTATATCAGGACTAAGTTTGGTACTATCCGGTGAAGCCATTCACCTACACGCCGCAGTTCTTCCTGCATTGGCGGTTCAAACCGTAACATGGAGCGTAGTTGCCGAGGACGGCAATACCGCTACCACTGCCGCGGAAATTGACAGTAGTACTGGCCAATTGACAGCCAAAACGGTAACGAATGATACGGTAGTTAAAGTTTTTGCTACAACTACTAATGGTATCAAGTCTGCGGCTCACGAGGTTACGGTAAGACCATCGGGAAGCGGACCTGCAGAACCACAAATTTGGCAGACTGATATTGGAACAGCACAAACAATTACTGATAAAATAACACTCAATTCCGCAAAAACTGAACTTACAATGAAAGGTCAAGGTGCTATGAGTTCATCTGTCATGAGATTTAACTATGTGTACCTTCCAATACCAAATGGAGATCTTGAATTTACCATGATAGTAAAAGTCAAATCTTTTGATTTTGATGGAAGTGTTAACAATGCCAGCAGATTTGGTATTATTGCATTAGCGAAAAGTGATGCTACTTTGAATGCTGAAACCGGAGAATTAACTTATAATGCTGCTGTTGCTAGTGCTAAGATGTTAGGCGTATGTGTGAGACCGGTTAATAATACTACTACAAACGCAGTCGAATGGAGTACATTCCGAACCGGTAATGCTGGCGCTTCTGGACAAACTGGTTTATCTGGTACTCAAACAAACTATTGGATAAGATTGCAAGGCAGGCTTGAGGGTTCTAATCGTCGAGTTTATGCCAGTTTCTCCACAGATGGTACTACATGGGCTACTGAACATCAACAATCTGCTGCAAACACCATACAAGATGATATCTATTTGGGTCTCTTTGTTGGAAGTAATGATAAGACCACTACAGTTGTATTCAGCGATCTGTATTACGGATCAGGCACCGGCAAAGGTGCAAGTACTGTAACAACTTCTAGCCTTACACCGATTGATTTTGCATGGCTGGAATATTGATAACAGACAACAAATAGTAACACAGAGTTACCAATTACCGCCTCCTTCGGGGGGCGGTTTTTTATTTCATAGTTAGGCGACAATATTTCAAAATTATTTAAATAAATAATTTGGCATATATAGGAATGTTTACTGAATGAAAAGCGTGGTAGTGAAAGGCTCCTAGACAAAAAGATATAAATAATTTAAGATTATAGTTACATAGTATATATTATTTAAAGGTAGGTTAAATAATGGATGTAAGTTTACTTTTCAACAGTTCAAATGAATTTATTAGCTTGTTAAAACTATCCATTTTATATTATAACAGAACGAATATTTTATGTTCAGAACATGAAAATATAAAATATTATAACTTGGAAGTTTTTAACAAATTGAAAACTTTTACTCAAAATGATTTTGTTACCTTGCAAACATTGGATGTAGCGAAACCTGAAATATTTCATGGATTAGATGGATTGTCCATAGAAATATTGAGAGAGTTGTTTAAAGGAACATTTTTAACTTTAATGTATGAAACTTATAATAGAGTACCAGATATGGTTTTAAAATCTCTTGCCCCAATATTTGCAGAAAATAAAAAATATTTTTTTGAATTAGGAAAATTTGTTTTCACAGACAAACAAATTATTACTGACTATCAAAATATACAAAATCAAGTTGAACCATATCTGAAATCAGATATATTTGGTGACGATGTAAAGCCTGAACAGATCCAAAAAATTGCAGGCGATGACTTTCTTTTTAATACTGGTGTATCGAATTATTTTTTTTCTATGATTATATTGCTTGCTCGTGAAATATGTAGTGGACACAATTGTATTTCTAATAATGATTTTTTAAATAAATGGCTAGCTACTAGTAATGCTAACAATAATATAACAATAACTAATTCAGCAAACGCACATAATGATTTAATATTTTCAGAGACTGTACCAATTTTTTTGCCTAATTTTTTCCAGATGCATTTTGAAGATATTATTGAATTACGTTATTTAGCGAGGAATGAATTAGAGGAAATGAGATACTTTATAAATTTACTCTCTCATGAATATTCTCCACAAGATAAAAACAATATTGATATGAAAGTATTTATTAAAAATAAAATTAATCCATCAATAAAACGATTAGAAAATAAGGTTTATGATCTTAGAATTGGAACAATTAAAAACGCATTACAAAATTTGAAAAACCCTCTTACCTATACGCCTATGTTAACTTCATTTTTTGTTAACATACCACCTAATGTAGCATTAGCTGTTTCTATGGGTTTAGTTACTGCTGAAACAATAGTAGATTATATAGCAAGAAAAAATGAACTTAAGAGCGATCCGTTGTTTTTTTCTATAAAGCTAAAAAATATTGTTAAACGTAAATTTGGGCTTTAATTTCTATTTTGATCTATACTATATAATTAAATCTGTCTACGAAGTCAAAGTACATTGTAAAAAAGAAATATCGTCGCATAACATACGGTAAACGCTTCGCCCCTTCGGGGCTCGGGCTACACAAAAATGCAGTCGGGCTAACGCCCTTTGAACCTGGTGTTTTTTAACTGTCTACTTTTAGGGGACTATATCACTTTGTGGTATTTTGCTACGCCACATTTTTGCGGTTGCTGGAATTGCTTCGCAATTCCTTTATCGCAACCGTAAAAACGTCGTTTACCTGTTCACGTTAGGCGAAATTTGCGTTTGGCAATATTTATAGAATATACAACAAAATTTTTTAAGACTGTGAATTTAACAAAAGGTTATTTTGTATAAGTATATTTTTTTTGATACCAAGGCTTTTGCCCATAACTCTTAAAATTTTTTTCATTAACTTTAAGCACAAATGCCATGTAAACAAGGTGATCTCTTTCTAAATATTCCATATTTAGGGCAACTCTTTTTATATCTTCATATGAATACAGCTTCCACATAATAATCTCATCTTCTTCAAGTCCGGCTTCAATTATACGTTTTATAATATAATCCCTATCTCTTGAACAATCAAATTTACTTATATTACAATTCCAAAATACCGCTTTTGTTAATTTTGACAAAAGCTTTTGCGCTTGAGCTAATTTATTATT
>Ga0268262_10005357_pt1 | contig 12762 bp, 12 predicted proteins | sample TergutNc150P3_FD_190354 | JGI IMG/M metagenome (GOLD analysis project Ga0268262, IMG submission 190354) | Nasutitermes corniger P3 segment gut microbial community from laboratory colony in Florida, USA - Nc150 P3 (SPAdes) (version 2) | ecosystem: Host-associated > Arthropoda: Insects >... | reverse complement strand
GCGATTGGCAAGCTCAACCAGGAAAAAGCCGGATTGTTCTATCAATACCTTGAAAACTCAAAGCTGTTTCATTCGCCGGTTGAAAAGTCTTCCCGCAGTTTGATGAATATTCCCTTTGTCATAAGAACTGATGGGGGAAAGCAAAGAACCGCCGATGAGATAAAAGAACTGGAAACCCGTTTTGTCAAGGAAGCGGCGGCGGCGGGTCTGATTAATCTTGCCGGGCATCGTTTGGTCGGCGGCATGAGGGCCAGTATTTACAACGCCATACCCCTTGAGGGAGTGCAGGCGCTCATTAAGTTTATGGAACAGTTTGAAAAAGGAGTATAAGAATATGTTTCGTATCAGAACAATGAATAAAATTTCTCCCTTTGGGCTGGAACTGTTTCCCCGTGATAAATACGAAGTTGCCAGCGACTTGTCCCATCCCGACGCGATACTGGTGCGGAGCGCCGATCTGCACAATGTGGAGATTCCCGATTCCGTGCTGGCTATTGCCCGCGCGGGAGCGGGAGTCAACAATATCCCCATTCCCCAGTGCAGTGACCGGGGAGTGGTGGTGTTCAACACTCCCGGCGGAAACGCCAACGCGGTCAAGGAACTCGCCCTTGCCTCCATGCTGATTGCCTCGCGGGGCATTGTCGCGGGAATCAACTGGGCTTCTTCAATCGCCGGCGAAGCGGATAAAGTTCCCGATCTGGTTGAAAAGGAAAAGGCGAAATTTGAAGGGCCGGAACTGCGGGGCAAGACCCTCGGCGTGGTGGGGCTGGGGGCCATTGGCGTTATGACGGCGAATGACGCTATCGCACTGGGCATGAATGTCGTCGGCTATGATCCCTACATTTCCGTAGAAGCCGCGTGGAACCTTTCCAGCGATGTTGTCCGCGCCGATACGCTTGAAGGGCTGTTGGGTAAAGCCGATTATATTACCCTGCACGTCCCCCTGGGCGACACGACAAAGGGCCTGATAAACGCGGAAAAAATCCGCTTTATGAAAAAGGGCGCGCGGATCATCAATTTGGCGCGGGGCGCTCTGGTAAATGAGGCGGATGTTATTGAGGCGTTGAACTCGGACAAGCTTGCCGCCTATGTAACGGACTTTCCCTCGGCGGAAATGCTTGCCTGTAAAAAAGCGATTTGTATCCCCCATTTGGGCGCGTCCACTCCCGAAGCGGAAGATAATTGCGCGATCATGGCGGTAAGGCAGCTTATGGATTTTCTGGAGAACGGCGGCATCCGCAATTCGGTGAATTTTCCCCGCTGTAAGCTGGATATGCGCGCGCCCAACCGCCTGCTCGTGGCAAACCGCAATATTCCCAACATGGTCGGGCAGATTACCACGATACTCGCCGCAGCAAATATCAACATCACCGACCTGATAAATCATCACCGGGACGACTTTGCCTATAATATCATCGATACGGAACAAAAGATTCCACAATCGACTTTAGAACAAATTAAGGAAGTTAACGGTATTATTAAGGTTCGTTCGATTGAAAGGAATTGAAAAGAGAGGATGAAAGCGGTATATTGTCAGTAATGATGAAACCAAAGGATGGATATTTCCCCTACCGGAAGTTTGAATTTATTCTTCCGATGTTTTTTGGCTGTTTGGGGGCTCTGATTCTCAACGCTTTTTTAATGAAGCGTTCTATTTACGCGCACAATCTTGTTGTTGAGAATCAGAACCTTGCTCAAGAGCTTGCGCAAAAAAATTCCGCTGAAACAAAGAGCATAAATGTCTTTTACCGCAACAGGGCGGACCACCGGGACCCTATTCTGGAACTGTACCGGGACGCGGAATCGCGGGAGCGGGTAACTGATTTTTTTGCCGGCGTCTGCTCTTCCCCGGAAATTGTTCTGGTGATTCTTGACTGCGCGGACTCGTTTAACATTGCCCCGGCCCTCGCGTTTGCCCTTGCCTGGGAGGAGAGCCGCCTTAACCCCTATGCGGTGAACAACAAAAACCGGGACGGCAGTATAGACCGCGGTCTTTTTCAGTTGAACAGCCGTTCTTTTCCCCGGCTTGAAATACAGGCTTTTTTTAACCCCGGAATAAACGCGCAGCACGGCATAAGTCATCTGCGTCACTGTCTGGATATGGGCGGTTCTGAAATTGCCGCGCTGGCAATGTACAATGCCGGAGCGCACCGGGTCAATTCTTCGGGCGCGCCCAAATCAACGCTGGATTACATCAGCCGTATTATGGAAAACCGGCGGGAAATTGAAAATCTGTTTCAGAAGCAGGAAGCCCTATTCCAGGAACAGCTTGATAATTTTTCCGGAGTCGCCGAAGTAGTACCGGAACGCCCCCGCCTTGTGCCGCTGATGCCGTTGGCGGGAATCAAGTAATCACAATTTCCACATCTTCGCCGAAGCCGTCGTTAAAAATTAAAAGCCGCTGTTCTTCCCGCCTGAATTCATGGCGCAGTGAAGTGGTAATTTTTGTTTGCGATCCAAACCATTCCGCCGGAAGATAAATAACCGTAGGCGCGGCAATGCTTCTGTCCGCCGTATAACGATAGCGAAAAATGCCCCGCTTGTGATTCCAGTTTATCGAAAGGGGATCGCCCGCGGTCGCCATAGGGTAGGGGCGCTTCCAGCCCGCGGCGGCCCGTTCCTTCCCTTCTGAAAAAATAGAAAGGTCTTCGTCATTCCAGCCGTCGCCGGTTTCATGGGTATTGTCCGCCGTGTAATTCCAGATCGTTGAATGGAGGAGGTTAGCGTCCACCGCGTTGTAATACATGGACAGGGCTTCTTCATGCGGCGAATAATTTCCGTCGGCAAAGGCGCGGCGTTTGTTCATGTCAAAGGGAAGTCCAAATTCACCTAACAGGCAGGGAATGTTATTCATCTTTTCACGGGACCACTTGACCCCTTTTGCCAGACATTCATTAAAATAAGCCTGTACTTTTTTTCTGCCCAGAATTAATTTCATCCTGTTGATATTTATCGTAAACCAGGGCCGGAATTGTTTGGTAAACAGGGCGAGGCCGTCGTACCAGTGACACGCGTTGACCGCGTTAGGCGGATCGTTTTTGTTCCACGTGGGATGTACCGCGATATTCGCGCTGGGAGGCATTCCCTCAATAAAAAAGAACGTGTTTTCATCCGCTTCTTTCATCGTCTCAATAAAACGGAGGGTGAAGGGTTTATGAAAATCTTCCATGAAGTTTGTCTGCCGTTCTTCAAACCGGGCAAAGTGATCTTTACGCAATAGAACCGGTTTGCCGCCTTCATCGGCCCACACTCCGGCCTGTTTCCAGGGACAGGAAAATCCTTCCCTGAACAGCGAATGAGCGCCGGGGTTAAGCAGTTCGCTTTTGGAAGTTTTTCTGTTCAGTTCATTGTATACCGGCGCTACTGTCGCGTAACCGGAAGCGGCGCGGATTGTATCCCAGGGACTAGGGCGGGGCCCTGTCGGCAACATGGGATTTTCGGCGCGGGACAAATCGCCATGCCCGATAAAGCCGTTGTGCGGCTCATTCATAACGCCCCAGCCGACAATGGCGGCGCAGTTTTTCAGGCGGCGGTAACAGTGGCGGAAGGCGGCAATGTAGCGGCCCTGCAGCCAGTCCTGGACATTTTCGCCGTCTATGCTTAAACCGGGAGCGAAGATTTTCCCGCCAAAAAAGAGGCTGAACATGGTCGCCGCCGCGTAGCGGTTGTAATTGCTGGGCCAGGCCATGCGGGGAAGAGGCGCGCCCCCGTGGAACTCGGCGTAACGCTGCCGGGTAAGGGCGGCTCCGGTCGTATCCAGCATTTCAAGGTCTATGCCCAGCTTTTCCAAAGTCCAGGCCGGGGCCCCGTCGCCGCCTGTCCATCTGCTCCATACGTCCTGATGGGGATCAAGGAAGACAGAAATGCCTTTTTCTTCGGCAATCAGGAGAATTTTCCGCAGATAGGCCAAAAACGCCTCGTCATATTGACCCGGTCCGCTGTGTTCCAGGGCTTCCCAGGTGATAATGAACCGTAAAAAGGTAAAACCGGCCCGACTCAGTCGTTCGAAATGACTTTCCGCTTCGTCCAACGGGAAAGGCCGCCCCACAAAAGAGGCTTCCGCGGGATTTTTAAGGGATTCAGGGCGTAAACCCCAGCCAGCAGAGCCACCCGACAGGCCGGAAGAAGGGTTTTTTGAGCTTCCACCCAGGTTTACCCCCCTCAGGATAAGGGTTCTTCCCTCTCCGTCCAGTATTCGGTTATTGACAATACGCATTCTTCATTCCTTTAACCGTATTTATGCTTTTTTTACTTGTATGATAATCGAATTTGGAGTATTATTTAAGTATATCATATATTTTGAATAGGAGAGGATGATTATGAAGAAAATCAATCTCTTGTTGGTAGCTTTGATTGTCTCAATGGCTACCTGTTCCCAGGCCGGAGGTAAAAAAACACAGACAAAAGGAGACCGTGAGGCGTATGAAATCAAACAATCAGTTTTCTTCGCCGATGGTTCTCTGGATGAATATACTGCCTCTATATGGGATACTTCCTATTCCCATATTAACAATCAGGTACGGTATTCGGCTTCCGGCGCGATGCTGGAGCAGGTTGAATACGCCTATCACGATGAGAAGGGCTATATAACAACAAAGCTCACCAAAGATGTTGAAAGCCGTCTGAAAAACCGCGTTGTGTACCAGTACAATCCGCAAGGTTATCTTTTTCGGGAGAGTCTTGTTGACAGTAAAGGCAAGGTAATTTCAACGTATGAATATTCTTACGACGCGAAAGGAAACCGGGTAAGCCGCATCATCAGAAACCGCGCGGGCGATAAGATGGCGGAGACGGTATACACTTTTGATAATCAGGGAAGGATGACTTCATCCCAAACCAAAGATCTTATGGAAAGCGCCATCAGTTCTACCCAGTACAGTTATGACGCGCAGGGCAATCTGGTTAAACAGGTGGTGCTTAACAACGACGGGAAGGCTACCTCGGTTATCAACGCGGTATGGCAGGATGGGCGCGAGGTAAAAAACGAAATGTTGTCGGCGGATGGATCGGTTCAAATGCGCGTAATCAATGAATACGGTACTAACGGGGAATTGGTCAAGAAGACGATTGAAAATTTCCAGGGAGATTCGAAACAAATTATGCAGTATGAATATAAATTCGGATCCCGCCGGCAAAGTTAGGGAAGCGAAGGCAGGTGTAAAGGGAAGGTGTAAAATGAAAAAGTCTATAATTATTATTTGTATATTGATGATGATCGCGGCGGCAGGGGTGTTTGCCGCTTCGGAAGATGTAGATGTATATGTATATCTTTATAATACGTCGCTTACCAATTCGGGGCAGTTGGATATTCTGCAAAATATGTCTGAAGCGCGGCTCTCCGGCGCGGGAGAATTCTACGCGGCGGCGCTGAAGAGACTGCTTTCCGAATATAAAAACATCAAGGACACTACCGAGATGAACGCCGCCAATGATCAGGCGATACTCCTTGCTTCTCTCTTGGGATCGGAAAAATACGCCAAGGCCGCTGATGATTTATGGCGGGTTCAGACCGGATTTTCCGCGCCGCTGGTTAAAGCCGAGGCTCTTATGGCGCTTGGTAAAATCCGCGCCACCGCCTACCTCCCCCAGGTGATCCGCGTTCTGGAAGCCCTTAATACCGCGCCTACGCCTGACCGTCTTAATGGGGAAAGGATTGCCTTTGGTGCGATCATCGCGCTGGAAAAATACCAGGATCCATCCGGTTACCTTCCGGTGTTTTTCGCGTCGATAGGCTGGTATTCAAAACGAATCACAGACCAGGCAAAAAATTCGCTTCCATTAATCGCCAAAGACCCGGTTCCCTACATGGTGGAAGTTATCAAGGGGCCGGGATATGATTACCCAACCAAGCTTGCCGCTTTGAAGACTATTGAGGCCGTCAAACAACTGGACACCAAAGACAAAGCGGCTGTCGCGGTGACGGCGTATAACGAGGGCTGGAGAGGCTCTTCCACCGATGTACAACTCAAGTTAACCCTTGCCGAAATAAGAAAATTGTCAATGAATATGATCAACCGTTACAAAACCACTGATGAAGCGGTATATCCCCTGCTTGAAAAGAGCTATAGTAACGGCAATGACAAACAGGAAATACTCGACGCTATCGCGACGCTGGCTTCTCTGGGGACCGAGGATTCCGCCAAGCTGTTGTCAAAATTCCTTATGGACCTGAACGAAAAACGCCGTAATGACAATATCAAGCAGGAAGAAGAAGTGTTGGTTCGGGCAATCATTCCCGCCATTGGTCAGGCAGGCCGTGTCTCGAGCATGCAGTCCCTCATTCAAGTCGGCGCTTCAGGCTGGCCTCCTGCTGTCAAGAAACTTGCCGATGACGCGAGGAAAAAACTTCATTAGTTCTGGGAAAGATAGTTTACTCGGCGAGAATTTTAATTATTGCTTCCGGTGAAGCCGCGCCAATAATTTCCTGACGTTTTTCCGCGCTCTTGAACAGCAGGCTGATCTCGGCAAGAAACTGGAGATGAGGGCCTGTTTTTTCCAGAGGGGAAAGCGTCATAATGAAAATGCGGCATGGTTCATGATCCAGAGAATCAAACTCCACCGGTTTTTCCGAAATGCCGACACAAGCGACCAAATCCTCAATGGAATCAGTTTTCCCGTGGGGAATAGCGATGCCGTGTTTCATTCCGGTGGACATTTTTTGTTCACGCTCCATTACCGCGTTAAAGGCAGCTTGTCTATCCGGGATTTTTCCCGCTGTGACCAACATATCAAGCAATTCATTAATTATTTCATCTTTGGAGGAACCTTTTAAGTGAAGATTGATAGTTTCCGCCGTAAGGACAGTTTTTAGGTTCATAATATTATGATTGTACAGCCCGGTTCCCGAAAAGTCAAGCGGAGTTTTTGTATTATTTACGGCATCTTATCGTAAGATTCGGCATTGCTCTCAATTTTTTTGTTCGATATAATACCTTTCATGGATTCACGAACTGTCGCCCATGGGGCCGCCCATTGGGCCGATGAAACCGCGGAAAAAATTATTCGCGAAAAGTCGCCTGATGGCACAAGAGAACAATATACCTGCGCGTCGGGGATTACCCCGTCGGGAACGGTGCATATCGGCAACTTCAGGGAGATTATCTCGGTTGATCTGGTTGTCCGCGCTTTGCGGGATTTGGGCAAGAAGGTGCGTTTTATTTACTCATGGGACGATTACGATGTATTTCGCAAGGTTCCCAAAAATATGCCGAAGCAGGATGAACTTGAAAAATATCTGCGCTTTCCCATCACCATGGTTCCCGATCCCTGGGAACGGGACGCGAGCTATGCCCGCCACCATGAAGTTGATGTGGAAAGCAAACTCCCCATCGTGGGGATTTATCCTGAATTTTTATACCAGGCCGAGCGTTACCGTTCTTCACGTTACGCGCAAGGAATACGCAAGGCGCTGGAACACCGTGAAACATTAAAAAACATACTCGATAAATTCCGCGATGAAGAACACAAGATTCAGGGCGAGTGGTGGCCGGTCAGCGTGTTTTGCGGCGCGTGTAACAAAGATGAAACGGATATTGATGGCTGGGACGGCGACTGGGGATTGCGATACCATTGTAACGCCTGCGGTCATACGGAAACCGCGGACATACGCAGCGCGCCGGGAGTTAAGCTCGGCTGGCGGGTTGACTGGCCCATGCGCTGGGAATACGAAAAGGTTGATTTTGAACCGGCGGGTAAAGATCACCACAGTCAGGGGGGCAGTTTTGACACGGCGCGCCATGTCTGCAAGGAAGTGTACGGTTGGGACGCCCCGATAACGTTCCGTTATGATTTTATCGGCATCAAAGGATCGGTGGGAAAAATCTCCAGTTCTTCCGGTGTGGTGGTAGATTTGGGCGACCTGCTCAAAGTATATACGCCGGAGTTGGTGCGTTATCTGTTCGCGGGAACGCGGCCCAATACGGAATTTACGATTTCCTTTGATCTGGATGTTATTAAAATTTACGAAGACTACGACAAGACCGAGCGCATTGCCTGGAAACTGGAACCGGCGAAAGATGAAACGACCTACCGCTGGGAGCGGCGCATTTATGAGCTTTCCCAGGTTACCACCGCCCCCGACGGTAAAACCCTGCCGTTGGAAACCTTGACGCCGCCGTTTCAAATTACATTCCGTCATTTATGCAGCCTCGTCCAGATTGCCGACGGCGATGTAGAAAAAACACTGGCGGCATTGGGCGGCCCGCCCAACGGCCCAACTCCGGAGCAGATTCCCGCCTTACGGGCGCGGGCGCTCTGCGCGCGGTACTGGGTGGAAAATTGCGCGCCTGACGAATTCCGTTTCCGGTTAAGGCAAGCGGGGGATACGACCGCCGCCAAAGCCGCGCTTTCCGCTGAAGAAGCCGCCGCCATTCGTCTGCTGCGGGATGAAGTAATCTCCCGCATTGAAACCTTTACCGAAGACAAACCCTGCGCCGAGGCAATTTACGCCATTGCGCAAAAAGCCGGCATCGAACCCAAGGCGCTGTTCCGCGCCGCGTATCAGGCCCTTATCGGCAAAGACCAGGGGCCCCGGCTGGCAAGCTTCCTCAGATCAATAGACAAGCAGCGTTTGTTGGATATTCTGGGCGGGGTATAGAGAGATAATGAATGCAAACAAAACGATTTCCTCCCAAAATAATAAAATCGCCGGACGAGATAAAGCCCTACTATTCTTCTGACAATTCAGTCATTTTTAATCGGGACTGCCTGGAAATTTTATCACGAATTAGCGAGAACTCGATAGATATGATCTTTGCCGATCCGCCTTACATGCTGTCGAATAACGGATTTACCTGTCAAAACGGAAGAATGGTTAATGTTAATAAAGGAAAATGGGATAAAAGCAAAGGTTTTGAAGAAGATACAAAATTCCATGACACATGGATAGCCTCTTGCAGAAGAGTGCTTAAACCTGAAGGCACTATATGGATTTCCGGAACATATCACAGTATTTATCAGTGCGGATATATACTTCAAAAAAATAATTTTCATATACTTAACGATATCGCGTGGTTTAAACCAAATGCCGCTCCCAATTTAAGCTGCCGTTTTTTTACCGCTTCTCACGAAACAATAATCTGGGCAAGAAAGGATAAGAAGGCAAAGCATACATTTAATTATGATATGATGAAAAATGGATTATTTCCCGAAGACAAAATGAAAAAAGAAAACACACAAATGAGATCAGTATGGTCAATTCCGACGCCCAAAAATGGCGAAAAAGAGTTTGGCAAACACCCAACACAAAAGCCATTAGACTTATTGTTACGGATAATAAAAGCTTCAACAAACAGCGGAGACATAATTTTGGATCCATTCAACGGCGGCGGAACAACAGGAGTTGCCTCTTTACTGGCCGGCGGCAGATACTACATAGGATCTGAAATAGATGTTGACTACTGCCAATTAACCGCCCAACGGCTTATGCAAGCGGAAAATGGTAACTGACATTGGGACGGTTCACGACACTTTCCATCACTTGACAAGAAGTAAAGCGCAAGTACATTCTTATCTTCTGAGTTAAATATGGACACACAGGAAAAACCTTTTCTTCCCGCCGCCGTTATTTTTGACATGGACGGTCTTATGTTCGATACTGAAAATCTGTCTATCCCGTTTTGGGAAGTTGCGGGCAGACCGTTTGGGTATAACATTACCCGTGACATTGTTCTTCGCATGGTGGGGATAAGCAGTGAAAAAGCGCGTATGGTTCTGCAGGAAGAATTTGGTTCTGACTTTCCCTATGATACCATTCGCGGCGAGTTCAGACTGCTGGTAAATAAAGAAATTGAACAAAAGGGAGTCCCCCAAAAACCCGGCCTTATGTATCTGCTTGATCGTCTGCGCGCCGCGAATATACCTTTGGGGGTAGCGACTTCTTCCCGCAGTACCACCGCCGTCAATATGCTGACCAAAGCGGGCATCATTGATCGCTTTAAGGCAATTACGGGCGGCGAGGAAGTTACCAACGGGAAACCCGCCCCCGACATTTTCCTTCTTGCGGCTGAAAAGCTTGGTCAGCCTCCGTCTGTCTGCGTGGGCTTTGAAGATTCCACTGCCGGCCTTATGGGACTGCATGCCGCGGGAATACGTTCAATTTTTATTAAAGATGTTTTAAGTCCGCCGCAGGAAGTCCTTGCCACTGTCTGGCACAGATGCAACGACTTATCAGAAGCGGCGGCGCTTTTTGGGTTTTAATTAACAAACAGATGAGGGGAAGTTCTTAATGATTTTTTTGACGTATATCTGATTTAATTTCTTTATCAATTCCCCGCGTTAAAACCAATCTTCTTGGTTTTTGGCGGCTGTCCAATGAGATTGTTGAGGGCAATTATAATTTCATTTACCCGATTATCATTCTTTTCAATATAAAGCATAAGGAGTTTACGCAATTCGGCAATTTGTTCAGTGGTATCACCTTTTGAAAGTACATATTGCCTTAACTTGACGAAAGTACGCATTATATTGATATTTACTTCGATTGCACGTTCAGAATTTATAACGCTGGATAGCATCGAAACGCCTTGTTCTGTAAAAACATAAGGAGCATAACGCCTGCCGCCACGATGATTCTTTGAGATCACAATTTGTGATCTCAAAGAATCCCATTCATCATTGGTTATTTGGAACATAAAATCAAACGGGAATGAGCAAAGTAATAAACGCCCAGCGCCAGACACCATATACGTACACTTCTCATAAAAGTATACGCACATGGCATCTGACACCGGATTCAATCCCTAGTAACAGTAGCACGTTGGAACATCACCATGAGCGTCAACGAGTTGTTGATTCATCGGGTCAACCGTCAGGTCCATTCCTTCAAGCGGATAAACTCCCAGAAGGATTTCCTGCGCGTCGTCAACCAGCAGGGCGGGCATGGTGATGAAACGGTCTTCCCAATGAATCTCTACCGGTTCGGTCATCTTGCAAATTTGCGCTGTGTGTACAACAGTATCCGCGCCATTCACGAAACTGACCCTGCGCTGGCTGACGGTATTAAGCCCCAGTTCTTGTAAAAGTTTCCGGTTAATAACCAGATAGGCGGTTCCGGTATCAACCATAGCCTGAATCGTTGTCTGATGGATCTCAGGCTCGGTAATGATCCCACGTTCATGGGAGCCTACATCATAGGCGTTTTTCAAGGTAATCCGCACATCCATGTGTTCCATAATAAATCCCTCTGTATTTCAAGCATACCGGCTTGTCTGCGTTTATAGCGCATGTTCGGGAACCTTATACAGCGCTATATTATTGTCGAGCAGCAGTTTCTCGACACCTGCCGGGATGCGCTCATCAGTGAAAACTCCGGTGACATTCTCCAGGCGAACCAGCCCCAGTACGCCCTGATGGGAGAATTTCTCGGAATCGGTCAGGACAAAAATGTCGCGCGCGTTTTCCGCCAGGTCCATTACGGTCTGTGAACGCAGGTGATCGTTACCGGTAAATCCGTAATCCGGCATAAAACCGTCAGTCCCGACAAAAAATTTGTCCGAAAAGAAAATTTCGCCGCATTTCCGCGTCATTGGCCCCACCAGTACCTGGGTTTCGGGCTGGTAGCAGCCGCCCAAAAGTATGATTTTGGTGTGGGCCGCGTGGCGGATGAAGTTGGCGATAAAAACCGAGTTGGTTATTATCGTTACGTCTTTCTGTTGATTGGCAAGTTCTTCTGCCAACAGAGCGCAGCAGGAGCCAGACTCAATCATTACCGTCTCCCCTTCCTCAACCATTGCGGCGGCTCTTTTGGCAATTCGTTTCTTTATGTCATAGTTGAAGGCCAAACGCTTGCCTGTGTCATTCGCGTTGTTCAGGCAGGCGTATCCGTGTTCCCGGCGAACCAGTCCCCGTTCCTCAAGAGTGTCCAAATCCTTGCGGATTGTTACCTGAGAGACGGCCAGCAATTCTGAGAGGGAAGCAACTTCAGAACGCTGATGCTTGGACAAAAGTTCAAGAATCTTAGTGTGTCTGTGAGTTATCATCTTGTTTCCTCCTGTCTTCGGCGCCGGGGAACCTGTCTTAATTCCCTGTTACAAAGATAAATAAATTACTAAAATAGTCAAGAAAATTCGTTTCAAATGTTAGTTCTTTCTGCCCGGTATTGGTCTCTTGACAAAATCCGCAATTTTGTCTATTCTGGAGGAAATATACTCGAAACGGGGGTTTTTATGAAAATCGCGATTAATGGTTTCGGACGCATTGGGCGTCTGGTGTTCCAGGCTCTGGTAGGACAGGGATTGCTGGGAAAAGACAAGATTGACGTAGTAGCGGTGGTTGACCTTTCCACTGACGCAAAGTACTTTGCCTATCAGTTAAAATATGATTCAACACAGGGTCAGATGAAAGCCGACATCGGAACCGATGGTGATGATGTTCTGGTGGTCAACGGCCACAAGATCAAATGTCTGTCCGGCAAGGGCCTGACTCCGGACCAATTTCCCTGGAAGGATCTGGGGATCGACTATGTGGTAGAATCCACTGGTATTTATACCAACGAGAAGGCTTACGGCCACATTGCCGCCGGGGCGAAAAAGGTCATTATTTCCGCGCCGGGCAAATCGGGCGATGATTCCAAGCCGATTAAGACCATCGTCATGGGCGTTAACCAGGAAGAATACGACGCGTCGAAGCACCATGTGCTGTCCAACGCAAGCTGCACCACCAACTGCCTTGCGCCGGTGGTTCATGTAATTCTCAAAGAAGGCTTTGGGATTGAAACCGGTCTTATGACCACCATTCACTCCTATACCGCCACCCAGAAAACCG
>Ga0268262_10005356_pt1 | contig 12764 bp, 9 predicted proteins | sample TergutNc150P3_FD_190354 | JGI IMG/M metagenome (GOLD analysis project Ga0268262, IMG submission 190354) | Nasutitermes corniger P3 segment gut microbial community from laboratory colony in Florida, USA - Nc150 P3 (SPAdes) (version 2) | ecosystem: Host-associated > Arthropoda: Insects > Digestive... | reverse complement strand
CTATGATGCCCGCGCCGCAAATAAGAATATTTGTTTTTCTGGAAACTTTGCTCATGCCGGCCCCCTTGGCTTGGTGTAAAGAGCGGTGGCTGGAGTTGCCGATACCGTGGTTGCGGGTTTACGGCCTTAAGGGCGTAGTTAGGTCATTTCACTCCGGTTCCGGCGTCAAAATGGAGAGCCGAGGCCGGAGCCTCAGCCGGCCCGGGGCGGAGGTTAAGCTTCATCCCGCGGTTGGCCTGGGCGAACAGGCGGCCTATGGCCGGCAGGCTGTGGTGCTTGACCACAAACTCACGGCCGGCCCGCCCCAGGCGGGCCATCAGTTCCCGGTCTTCCAGGAGTTTTCTTATCTCCGCCTTGACCGTCCAAGGGTCGCAATTGACCAGGGGTATTTCGCCCGGGTCAATCAGGCCTTTCGATTCATACAATTCCAGCAAGTCCGGCCTCAGCCGGCAGAGTACGGGCTTGCCGGCGCAAAGACCTTCCAAGGCGAACATGGCATACCAGCCGATAATCAACTGGTCGGCGATTATATCGGCCTGGCGGATTATCTCCCTAAGTGAGGCGTTGGGCATTTTCCGCACCACCCGCAATTCAACCGGGTAGCCTTCGGCCCGCAGTTCCTCCACCGCCCGGATAAAAAAACGGGTTCCCTTGATGGCCTCATGGTTAGGGGCGTGCAGTATGGTCACCGGGCCAAGGTTGACGGGGCCGCCGCCATCCGGCGGCTTTAATTTGTCGGTGTCAATGGAAAAGTGGGCCAGGCAGAGAGTGTCGCGGCGGGGGGTGTAATCCACCCAATCGCAGCCGGAAATGATGTGGTCGGCCCATTTTGTCCAGCGGGAAATGCGGCGGGCCACAGCTTCATGGTCATTTTTCACATGGGCCGGATAATCGTCATTCATGGCCTGGACGAAGAGCTGATTGGGGCACAAGCGCAAATCCTGGCAGTCGGCGCCATAGGGCATGACCAGCACTTTCAGGCCGGCCAGGCGGTATATCAAGGGTTCCAGGGCGGCCAAGCCGGCCCGAGCCAGAGGGCCGCCGTTAAAACTTATATAGAGGGCCCGGTAACGGAAGAGAGCCCGCGCCCCCAGGATAATTGAAGGCCACAAGGGTATGACGCCGGTTCGGACGACATCGAAATCAGTTGTTATGTAATATAGATGGCTGACAAAAGTCTCCGCGCTGTAGCCGGCCGAGGCCAAGGCCCTTTTGTGGAATACGTTGTTTATTAGAGGTTCCGGCCCCAGGCCGACGTCAATGGGCCGGCGAGGCAGGCGGGAGACCAGGGCCAGGATTACAAAAAACAGCGCCAAAGGGCAAAAAACGAGCGCCAGGATGGGCCGCTTGAAAATTTTTAAAATTTCACGCCACTGTTCGGACATGTCTGTCGCTCCCACGCCGGCTGCGGGTCTATGGGCCGGCCAGATGGATTCCGGCCCGGGTTCACAACCTTTCGCCGGAAGGGCGGAACCCGATTTTGTCAAACGCGGCCAGCAGGGCCCGGCCTATCACGGCATTTGAATGATAACGCATATACCATTGATGCCCCGATTCCGCGGTGCGTTCGCGGTGGGCGGCGTCACCCGCCAGGCGTTCCAAGGCCCGCGCTATTTCCGCCGGTTCCTTCACGTTGACCATGGGCGGCATTTCCGGCAGGCACCAGCGGTGCCGCTCTCCATCCAGGTGGATAAGAACGGGGCGTTTAAGATAAAGGGCTTTCGGGGCAATACTGCCGAAAGCGCCCAGATGGAACTGGTCCGCCGTCACATCCGTGGCCAGGATGTATTCCACCATCAGCGGATGCGGCATGGGGTCTATCCAAATCACTCTATCGTCAAGGCCCAGTTCTTTCAAGAGCGCCTGGCTCTTTTTCACATGCCGCCCCCAGGCGACAAAGACCGCGGCAAAGTCCAGCCCCGCCCGGACCGCATCCGCCAAACCGTGAATAAGCCGGTCATTTCCCTTTTCCCAGCTCGGATGGCGTTCTTCATCCCAATGCTGGCGGGCCGGGTGGAATATCCAGAAATCGGCCGGATGCAGGCGGTTGAGGCTCTGGCGCAATTCCGCCGGGTTGAGCCAGCCTGGAATATCTTCATTAATAGGGTGGGGCAAAAAACTGTATTTCTTCAGCCCCAGTTTTTGCGCGGCGACGACGTTATCGCAATTGCTTATGAAGACATGGTCGGCATTTTGGTAAGTGGCGGCGCACAGCCGGCCCTGAAAGGTGTTCTCAAAGGGAATGGAACGAATGGTGCCGTGCTCAAAGGCGCAATACGGGCGCTGGCCCGCGCACCAGGGCAAATAACCGTCCAGGCCGTAGCCGATGATGATGTCATACCGCTCAAGAACGCGGCCCAAAAGAGATATCCACCAGGCATCGCGGTTCGCCCATAGGTAAGCGTGATTTTTATCCGCAGCCTGGCCGGTTTCTCCGCACGGCAAAATCTTGTTTTTGTCCCAGGCCGGCGCAGCGGGGGGGCGGGCGGAAGGCCGGGCCGCATGAATATGGCGCATCAGGCGGGAAATGATATTAAGGGGCCCCTGGCAGATTCTCTCAAGCGCGGCATATAAAAGGCCCGGTGAATTTTGGCTTTTTCGCCCCAACCGGGCGTAAAAAGACAGTAACCGCCTAAGCAGGCGCCGGCGCGGGCCGGTTGGGGGGGAGAGCAGATAGAGCAGGGCGAGAATGAAAGGCCCCTGGATAAAAGCGGCCGGCGGGGCGGCCGGGGGAATGGCATGGCCGGGGCGGCGCAGAATTTCAGGGGTATGGACATACGAAACAAGGGAACAGTCTTCTTCCCATTGAAAGCAGCCCATGATGTGGTAATAATCGTGGCAGATGACGTCATTTTCAATGCCAAATCCGCGTAATATTTTGGCGTTAAGGTAGGCGTTATTGGCAATGTTGCTCAGGCTTAGAACTTTCATAGGCCTTGAAACCTTTTCGTCCTCCATATTGAAAACCGGCCCCCCTAATTTTGGAACATCGCCGCGATGGCTTCCGTAAACGGCGTGAAACTGATATCCAGCGTTTTCCGCAAAAGAGAAATATCCGCCACCAAATCGAAGCGCCGGGCCGCATGAAGGTGTTCGAAACGCGGGGCCCTGTTCATCTTCCGGCCCATTTCCCCGGCCAGGCGTTCTATGGAGATGGATTCCGGGCCGCCGAAATTCAGGATGGGCGGCACGGCGTTCCCGGCCAAAGCCTTTTCCGCCAGCCTGACCAAAGCGCGCCCCAAATCGGCGTTAAGGATGAAGGAGACATGCAATCCGCCGTCCGGTCCGTGTTCGGGGTGCGGGGCCAGCCTCAGGGGCTCGTCGTTCAAGAGAGATTCGCGGATAAGGGCGGGCAGCATCCGTTCCTGCCCCGGGCCGAAAACGCCGAAAAGGCGCCCCAGGCATACAGTGAACTGTGAGCCGAACAAGGCCAGGGCCCGTTCGGCCATATGCTTGCTCAAGGCGTAGGCCGCGGGATTTTCCGCCGGGTCGTCCTCCGCCAGAGGCTTAAAAGACGGCGTGTAAACATTGCCGGTGGAAGCATAGAAAAAGAACCGGCAGGCGGTTTTAAGCGCCGCCTCCGCCGCTTTGACGGCGCCGAGGGTGTTGACGCCGAAAAGGTGCCCGGCCTGTTCCGGGAATTCCCGGTAATAGGGGGACTGGGCCAGGTAAAAAACCGCATCGAGCTTTGGGGGCAGGGTCACCGTGGGCGCCAGGACATCACAGGGCCGTGCGGGGATGCCGAGGCCCCGGGGCGCGGGGCAAGTATCCATGAGCACGGCTTCATGCCCGGCCGAGAGCAATTGGCGGGCCAGTTCAAGGCCGACGAAGCCCGCCCCTATGATGGCGGCTTTCACTTGGCGCCCCCGCGTGAAGGCCAGGCCAGGGCTTCGCGCAAGACCGCCGCCACTTTTTCCTGGTCCGCCTCGGTCATGCCGGGGAAGATGGGCAAGGTTATGCTGGTATCTTCGCAACTGGCGGACAGGGGGAAATCCTCCGGGCGCAGGCCATATTTTTCCCGGTAATAGCCCAGCCGGTGCACCGCGTGGGTGCCGGGCCGGGTCTGGATGTCCCGGGCGGCCAGAATATCCATTATGCGGTTGCGCCTCTCCATACCCCCCTCAAGGAGGCGGACGACAAAAGACTGGTAGGTATGGCCGCATTTTTCCGGAACCTGGGGCAGGGCCAGGTCGCCAAGGCCGGCCAAAAGCTCCCGATACCTGTCCGCGCGGGCCAGGCGTTCCGCCAAGAGCGAATCCAGGCGGGCCATCTGGGCCACCCCCACGGCCGCCTGGAGGTCGGAGAGGCGGTAATTGCTGCCCAGCAAGTCAAACAGCCCCATGGTATAGGGGCGGGCCAGGCCGGCGGGATACCCGGTGGAGCCATGGCTGCGCAGGGCCCTTATCTGTTCCGCCCGGGCGTCGTCGTCGGTGGTGATCAAGCCGCCTTCGCCGGTGGTGATGACCTTGCGCGGGTGGAACGAGAAGCAGGTCAAATTGCCGTGGGCGCCGACCGGCCGGCCGGCATAGGTGGTTCCGATGGCGCAGGCCGCGTCTTCAATGATATGCAGTTTGTGCCGGGCCGCCAGGGCGGTAAGTTCATCCATCCTGGCCGCCAGGCCGAAAAGGTGCACCACGACAATGGCCTTGGTTCGGGGGGTAAGGGCCGCTTCCACCCCGGCCGGGTCGATATTGAAGGTGGCGGGTTCAACCTCGGCGAAGACGGCTTTGGCCCCGACGAACTCGACGCAGTTGGCCGAAGTGACCCAGGTGAAGGCCGGGACTATGACTTCATCGCCGGGGCCGAGCCCCAGGGCCCAGGCGGCCAGATGCAGGGCGGTGGTGCATGAGGTGCAGGCCAGGGCCTGTTTCACTTGATGGCGCCGGGCGAAAAGCTCTTCAAAACGGGAGACGAAGGGCCCTTGGGTGACCCACCCGGAATCAAGACATTCCTGAAGGTTCTTTATTTCCTCAGGGCCGAATTGGGGAAAAGTCAGTTGCATGGCCTCATACTCTCTCTCTCCAACCTTCTGGAAATGCTTTTGAGCGCCTGTTTCGGCGTACAGGGCACGCCGTCGAGGCTTGTTTCCTGAAGTATCAGGGCCTTGTCATCGCCGCACACGACTATGGCCTCGTCCCGGTCAAAGGCCGCCACCTGTCCGGGGTGGCCGTAATAGATTCCCTCCCTGGGCCGGGCGCGCCAGATGTGCAGCCGTTTTCCTTCCAGCGGCGTATAGGCGCCGGGGTAGGGGCGGCTCTGAGCCCGAATGAAATCATATATCCGGCGCTGCGACCGGCGCCAATCTATTTCGCCGTCTTCCGGCAGGCGTTGGGCCGCGTAACTCGCCTTTTCGCGGGCTTGGGGAACCGGGACGGCCGAACCATCAACAATGGCGGGGAATTTCGCCTCCAAACAACGTAAAGAGTCATTTTCCAGGCGAGCCAATACATCGGCGATATAGTCGTCTTCTCCTATGGCTACCCGGCCCTGGGCATACAGCGGGCCGAAATCCATTCCTTCTTCTATGCGGAAAAGCGAAAAACCCGTGCTTTGTTCGCCGTTTATCATGGCCCAGGCTACAGGCGCGCCGCCCCGGTATTGTGGAAGCAAGGAAAAATGGATGCCCGCAAAACCGCGTTTCGGCATGGCCAGGAGTTCAGGCGCTATCAGTCTGTACCAGTTGCAAACAAAAACAAGGGCGGGCTTGTATGTTTCCAGGTAAGGGCGCAAATCTCCGCCTCTGGGAAGGGTATGCAAAGTAAGGGCGTTTTGCTTCGCAAGTCTGACAAACCCGGTATATACAGTGCGGGTGTCATTTCTGTCGTCAACAGTCACCGCCGCGCAGACCGTGCTCGGAAATGAGGCGCTTAACAGGGCCAGACAGTCAAGCCCGAACTTTTTGCTTCCTATGAAAAGACAGTGCGCCATAAGGTCAAATATGCCGGCCGGCGATTGTGACAGTATGCTGAACGAAGTCACGAACCAATTCATCTGAATACCGCTCCCGCAGAGCCCATTCCCGGCACCGGCGGCCGAGTTCTTCCCTGACGCTGAAATCGGTCAGGGCCCGGAGATGCTGCAGTATTGCTTCTTCGTCATCCGCGGGCAAGATAGGGGGGGGGCTTTGACCGGGAGGATGGCCATTCGAGGGGTCGCGGGATATGACGGGCGTGCCGGCTAAAAGCGACTCAACTATGGATGTGCCAAACCCCCCCATTACAAACTGGTCGCACACCACATCCGCCGCGATCATTTTTTGAAAGAGCCTGGGGCGGGAGGAAACCGGTTCCCAGATGATTTTGGCCGTCAAGCCGAGTTTGGCAATCGTCTCTTTTGTCTTTTCAAGGTCTTGTCCCCAATGCATGAGAATGAGTTTCGCCTTGGGATAACCGAACTTGGCGAAGGCCCGCAAAAGAACGTCATTCCCTTTCCACTCCCAGTTTTGCCTGGAAACGCCCAGGATACAGAGGGTATCCCGGTCAGCGGCCCAGCTTGACCGGATTTCCCGAATGCGCTCTCCGTTTTCCAGGGGCGGGGAATATGCATTGATTATGGGAATGGCGGTGGTTTTATGCGTCAAGGCCATACGCCGCAGAGCGTCCGCATAGCAATCGTGGGAAAAAATGCCATCGGCGCGGATATAGGCCGCTTTTGTCAAAAAGCCTTGAAGATTTTCCCAGAACGGCATCAGGTTGATATCCCCTCCGGTGGGAATGATGATGAAGGGAATGGGGCAGAAGACCGCCAACGGTATCGCGGCACTGGAAAAAAAACAAATGTCATATCTGCGGAAGGTTTTTATATAAGGCCAATACCCCATATGCCTGGCCAGAAGGACAGCCGAATCAGGCGCGATATCCTGTCCGAAATGTTCCTTATAGATGTTCCGCACGCGAATATGGGCGGCCGGCGCCTCAAAACGTTCCGCAAGCTCATAATCATACTGTGTTCTTCTGACGCAGGCCGGCTGCGGCCAATCCTTTTCAAAAGCGTAAGCATCTTCGACGGCGGGCGCCTCAACATCCAGGTCTTGCCAGAATGGGCGGTTCATCAGATACGTATCCAGTATGGCGTCTTCCAGCACCAATTCCGCGTCACAGCCCATTTTCCGCAAAGCTTTGACGGCGCAATAATGATTATTGGCCATATTGCCGTAAAAGCCCATTTTTATGTTTTCTGCCGTTTTCCTCACTTTTTCATGCGCCAGGGTGGACCAGACCCGATGGGGCCCCGAAGCCGACACGGCCCGGGCCAGGGAAAGCAATTCAACTTCGGAAAAAGGCCGGGGCATTGCCCATTTACTCCATATGTTGGCGGGTAATACGCCGTTTAGCGCCGCCAGCATGGCCCGCGGGCGCCTGCGCAGCCCCAAGGGGAGAACCGCTTTGATATACGGCTTGGCGAAAGCCCAGATTTTATTCGGCAAGGCATGCCTCCTTGGATGGCCAGAAGTATATATCCCGGTTTTCCAGCCGCCGTTTCCCGATGGCCCTGATGCTGGCATACAGCGGCAATGCGCTGTGGGCAAAGGCATATCGTGTATCGGTGGTGGCCGCCTGAAGCACATCGCCGGGCAAGGGGCTCAAGACGGCGTCATCGGTATCATCGTATTGCCATTGCCGGGAATATGTGCCGACAAAGATTTCATAATGCAGCAAAGGGTCTGATTCCGCCCGGGAAGCCGACCATTCCAGAACAATTTCGCCATTTTTACGCGTGAAACCGGTAATCGCCGGAATTTGCGGCGGCGCCGCCGCAACCTCGGGCCTATAATATCCCGAAACATAGCCTCTTATATGCCAATCCACGGCCTCCACATAGCCGCCGTAGCGTTCCCCGCGCGGGCCGATTACATGGCGGGAGTCGGCCTGAAAGCGCCAGCCGGTGGCGGGGAAGCAATCCAATTGCAGGGGATCGTTTTCAATATCTTCCAGGCCAAGCGGCAGCCCGGCCTTGTTGTGCGGAATAACGCCGTTTTTGAAAGCGTCGGCCTCGGCCAGAACCCAGCGCCCTTCCACCAGGGCCGTCAATGACACATGCCGGGGAAGCTGAATAAGCTCCGTTGGGAACCCCGCCAGCCGTAACAACTCACCCAAAAGGAGAGCGCAATGCCCGCAGCGCCCCCGGCCGCTTAAGAGAATGGCCAAGGGTTCCGGCGGGTCCCCCTCGTCATTGAGCGGCTGGCATAGCGGGTCACGGAAGATGCTCCGCTGCACAAAATGGACCAGGCGCGCGAATCGTTCATTTTCGGAAACCGCCCCTTGGGTAAGCTCCGCCGTGAGCCGCGCAAGAAATTCTTGCCCCCCCAACTGTTTCGCGGCACTTTGCCAATGGCGCGCCAAATGGGGCGGGTAGTAGGAAGGCGTGTGGATGAAGAACGGCGTTGTCATGTTAAGGGGAGGAAATACTCCGTTATGCTGGGCCACATATTCCAGAACCGAAAGCGCGGAGGCGGTGGTTGGGGGGGGCTTGACCGCGCAAAATTCCCATACATTCAGCCGGCCTTTGTAATAGCTGTCATATATGGGAGGGGCTTTATGCTCTAACGCAAACAGCAGCCGACCCTCATGGCCCCAACAGAAATTGGTGAATCCGGCGGCCTCCAGTTGCGGAACCATATCCGCGGGCATATAGGCCCGCGATTTGCTTAAGGGCAGCGCTTCCGGGGAGGCGCCGCGCACCAGCCTGCCGATATCGCGGCCCAATTGCCGTTCAATGTTTCCGCCCAAAGCCAGAAAAAGCTTCCTGGACGGGTAGGCGGCCGGGGGATACAATTTCAGAAGAAGGCGGCGCGGCAGCGCCCTATAGAGAAGGCGCATCCAGTTCGGCGATGTCGGCGATTCATTGCGGTAGGCCTCCGCAAGTTGCCGGCCGTGACGCATCCAATATGTCGAATAGAGGATTTGCCGGGCCTGTTCCCGTAACGCGGGGTTGTCTTTCCCCCGTTCTTCCAGCAGATAGTGATTCCAGCCATCAGCGTTCAAGCAGACATACACCCGCCCGCCAGGCTTGAGCACCCGGTGGAATTCGGCCAGCACCCGGGGCAGATTGGTAAACATTATGACGCCGTAACAGAAAACCGCGTCATAGGTATTATCCGCGTATGGCAATTCCTCAATGGAACCTGGCCTGGGAGTTATGTTATCAAGGCCCATGGCCTTTTGCAGGGCGGCCAGGAGGGCGAGACGTTCGGGGTTAAGATCCAGGGCGTCAACTTTCCGGAAGCGCCGCGCCAAGGCCAGGGCCCATTGCCCCTGGCCGCAGCCGGCATCCAGAACATGTTCGCCGGAGAAGGAGAGTTGCTCAAGGCGGGCCAGGTAATAGTCCAGGCCCCGGCCGAACTCAAGGCGGGCGAAATCTTGCTCATAGGGAGAAAGATTTTGGATGAAGGGTTCAATATCCGGGAAATTAGCAGCTTGCACCATACCACCTGTCGGCTATTGCTTTTTTTTGGAGTCTTGACGCGTTAGAAAACGATTTAACGCTTCTTCCCAAACAGCCAGAATAAATTCATGGCCTCCTGCATAGAGAATAAGATTCTCCTTGTCATACGTAAGTGCTTGTTTCATAAAAGTTATTTCCGCATCGGCAAGAGAATAATGCCCGACGGCTAAAAAACAATTCTCCGGGAGAGACAAAAAATCATTATAAGACAGATTTGACGGCGGATGAAATACCATTTCATAATTCCAGGCAAATAAAGTCCAATCATCCACTTCAGCTATATTTTTACTTGAAGACCAACCTTCTATGTTAAGAACGCAACCCATATTTTGTTCTTGCAAATTGGCTTTTGCGAATAAACTAGCTATCATGCCGCCCCCGCTTATGCCAACTATGTGAATTTTATTATATTTTTCTTTTATCGAATTGAATAAAAGCTTGATGCGCAGTACATCTAAACTTTTCCAGTCCTGATTCACCAATGCGGCAAGGCGAGAGCGGCTATTCTGAAAGCGAGAACTATGTGTAACATAAGGACAGTATATATCAAATCCCGCACTATGAAGTTTTTCTCCGCCATTATTCAAATAATATTCATCAGAAAACCAGTCGTCGGGTATCACGGAATTGCCATGAATAAGTATAACGGCTTCTTTCGCGGAAGAATGCAATTTTTTCACAAACTGCACAAGGACGGGGCCCTCGGCCAGCGCACCTTCTGTCTCCGGCGTGGAAACCCCCGGCTGAACCGCGGGTATATTATCGTAAAAACTTCTGTCATTTAAAAGAGAAAGCACATATTTAAATGAATGTTGAGTGTTGCCGGCAAGAGTTTTGTATGTTTCATTTTCCAGCATAGCTAATGATGCCAGGTTGGGCCTGTATGCGTATTGCTCGTCTCGAACGGTAAATGCCTTTCGCCCGGCCTCAATCTTCTCTGTTTCTTTTGCCTTTGAAACAAGTGGCCAGATTTTCGGCGCAACAAAATACCGCGTTGTTAGAATGCTGGAATATAAAGACATGAGGCCGATGAATATTGTGCATATGAGGCGTAATTTGTTCATGATATTGCTAATTCCTCACAGGGTAAAAAATTTCAGTAATGACGTTCCGCACCACACGAGAATGCGGAAATTCTTCTTGTTCAATTGCATGGGCCATCCAGATATTGCAGGTCTTGCAGCCATGGCCATCGGGCAAATCATTGGCGAGCAGCATACGGCGCAAATCGGTGAACGGTTTCCCGCGCCAAATCTCCAAAAGGCTTTGCTCCGGGAAATTGCCCATGCTGTCCAATTTCCTGTACCCCATACGCCCGATGGTCTCACAGCAATAACAGCAAGAGCCGTCGGGCAATATGTATATTTCCTGAAAAGGATTCAGGCAAGGCCAGCGCCCGTGCTCTTTAATTTTATTGGAGGCGATTTTGTTGATTTTGCCGAAAAAAAATGTTCCGGAATCTTTGTTTTCGCTCAATTCATAGAATATCGCCCCATCAGTGTTCGGCAGCCATTTATCGACAAAGGCCCATTCTTCATCTTTAGTGACATCACGGTTGCGAACAAACGAGACCATGACCGTGCATTGAAAGCCGGCCTTTTTCCGCAAGTCCAAAAAAGAACGCAGGTTCCGTTCGACTTGGGCCAGTTCGCCGCCCCGGATGAGGGCATAGCTTTGCTCGTAAGCAGCGTCGAGGCTGACATAAAGACTGGTCAACCCCGCCTCCAAGAGGCCTTGGCTGATATCCGGCGTCAGCAAGGTGCCGTTGGTGGTTATATGCGCGCTTGGAGCCCCCGCTTTTCTCGCCAGGGCAATAAAATCAATTATACGCCTGTGCGTCAGCGGTTCCTCGATGTTGCCTAATTTTACGGGTATAGCCAATTCTCCGGCTTGTATGGCGATATTCCTCATCAATTCCCAAGGCATATATTGTTTCTCAAAAAAATACCTTGTTTGGTGCTTTTTTTTTGACGGCTCGCCATGGTAAGGGCACATGACGCAGGCCAAGTTGCAATGGTTGGAAACCACGACACTCAGTTGTATCGGCTTAGGCGCCAGATTCGCGTAATGATCGGCAAAATAGTATGCCGTCTCTTCCGGCGTTAAGCCGGCCACCTGTTTGACTTGACAGGGGGCTCCCATTAATAAACGCGCCTTATCGCCAAGGCGCTTGAAGCGGCCGCTCCGCTCGGCTTGACGGGGAGAGCCCATGAACGAAAGCGCCTTGCCGATAAGACGCTGAGTAAGTGTTTTTTCCGGCCTGTATGACATCAAGGGAGGGTAACCCGGCAAACCGAATATATGGCTTACGGGTACTTGCGGGGTAAAATCATACGCCTCGGCCTCTTCGATTGCGGAAAGAAAAGAACGCAAGCTTTGCGGGTGTATATCGATTCCGCAATCGTGCACCAGGAGCCTGCCCGGCAGAGCCTGAAATTCTTCGGATACCGGGGATTGAAGACGATGGCCGGAATCAATTATTCGCAACATCTATGGTTTTCCTTTGCGCCAGAAGATCAGCGAGCGGCATGACCTGAATGTGTCCCGCCGCGTGTTTTTGGGCCAGGCGGGCCAGCCGCGCATGTGAATCGGCTGGGAAAACGGGGGAAGCCGCCGTGTAAGGCCTACCCTCCCCGGTCCTATGCACATGCCAGTGCTGGTAGAGTATGGTGCAGCCTTTCGCGCGTTCCAGTTCCGCTAAATGCTCTTCCCGCAGCTGCCAGCTCAAGGTTTGCGCGTCCGGCGCCTTGGGAAGAGGCCCGCGGAAACGGCGGAAGCGGAAAATGGACTGGCCGTTTTGCGCCCTGGCCCGGATGACAACGGGGTTCAGGCAAAAATGTTCATTATCGTAATCCGCATCCGTCCAGAAGTATTCAAGGCCATAATGCAAAAGAATATCCAGGCAATAAGCCTCGGCGCCCGGGTTGTCGCCGGCGTGATGGGTGAGCGGGCCGTAACCGATGTTCTGCCGGTTGTTTTCATCCCCGTGGTTTGTCCAAATCCGGGGGATACGGGCCTGGGTTTTAAGGTATTCCAAGCCCGCCGCCAAATTGGCGCGGAATTCCGGCAGGCCCGCGCCGTTATCCAAATTCGCGCCGCCGTGCAATACAGTCAGGCGACCCGCGGCAATTTCCTCAAGCAGTTCGTCATGCTTTGGGCCTTTCTCTCGCAGATTTGACTTGAAAAGGCCGAAATCAGAGCCATGTGGATCGAAAAGCCAGAAGGAATCTTCAAAAGGCAACCCCAAGGCATGGAAAGTGGAACGCACCTCTTGATAGGTGTTCCAAGCGCCGAAATCGCAATCATTGCAAAATGCAAGC
>Ga0268262_10005354_pt1 | contig 12769 bp, 11 predicted proteins | sample TergutNc150P3_FD_190354 | JGI IMG/M metagenome (GOLD analysis project Ga0268262, IMG submission 190354) | Nasutitermes corniger P3 segment gut microbial community from laboratory colony in Florida, USA - Nc150 P3 (SPAdes) (version 2) | ecosystem: Host-associated > Arthropoda: Insects >... | reverse complement strand
ATATCTATGTTGTAACTCCTGATAATATTAATAATTTCTCTGAAATTTACGCAAAAATAATCGGCGACTTAGGCGATAAAAAGATTTTTTTTATTGATTTGCTCTTAAATGCGGAAAGTGATTTTAACATACGAAAAACAAGGAACAGATTTGAGAAAATGATATTTCAAAAAGGTAAAGTTATATATGAATATTGAAGACGTAATGGAGTGGATAAAAATAGCAGATGATGATTTTGATTCCGCAGAAATATTAAATAAAGCATTTCGTAAACATAATGAAATTATTTGTTATCATTGCGCTCAAGCGGTTGAAAAATATCTAAAAGGATATTTGGAATATAAAGATATTGTTCCTGAAAAAACGCATAATTTATCTTATCTTGTCAGTATTTGTATTGAGCAAAATAATCATTTTATTAACATCAAAAACGAATGTGATTTTCTGAATAAATTTGCCAATGATATACGTTATCCGCACAGATATGAAACAAAAGAAAATGATGTGAATTTTTGTATTAACGCTGTAAAAAAGATCAGGAATCTTGAACCAATTATTGATATACGAAATGAAATTGATAAATAAGACAGAGAAAGTCGTCCAAACTGGATTAAATAAAGGAAGGCTCAGTGTAGATTCAAGTAAGCTCTTTTTTTAACCCTAACCAAATTACTGAATCTGTAATGTTTCAATTTTATCGTTAAAGGGCAACTTCATGCTATTGGGAAAGAGCGGCGGCATACTGAAGAGCTTGCATAATATCTTCCCTTTCAAGGTAGGGGTAATCTGAGAGAAGCTCCTCGTTGCTGACCCCTGCGCCAATCTGACCAACAATCATACCAACAGTTACCCGCATACCGTGAATACAGGGCTTGCCTCCCATAACAGCGGGGTTCTGAGTTATCCTGTCAAAATTTTCATCGAACATAAAATAAAAATAACTCAAAAACAAGTAAAAAACAAGTTAATGAATAAGTAATTTCTCCTTTTTATCTTTCTTAACTGTTATTTCTTATTTTTTTATTTGAGCGAATGTACTATTTGGTCGCCGTGAGCGCCGGTAACTTCCTCAGTGCGGGGATTTATTGTTAAATCCATTGCTTCAAGCGGAATAGCGCCTAACAGGTTTTCATCGGCATGTGGTATGACCAGAGCCTCACAAATGACACTGCGATCTTTCCATGAAATTTCAAGCGGACCTGCAAGTTTGTATTCCGTCTGCGTCCCGTCGGCAAGGGTTCCCGGTGCGGTTCTTGTCGGCTCCAATCCAAGTTTTTCACGAGTAGCATCATTAATTACCATTGTCCATGCGCCTGAATCAACCAGAGCGTTAACGGTGGTTTGCCGGATTTCATGATCCGGCATAAGTCCTTTTTTGGCCAAGATCATATCAATGCCATTTTTTAAAGTAATTTCTGTGTGGACTAATCCCATTTGTTCTTCCTCCTGCTATTTTTAAAATATTTGACCAATTAACGGACGATTTAATTTTATTTTAATTTCTACCAGTTCAATTTTATATCCTTCTTTTACGATATTTTAAAAATCCTTTTTACAGTTTACTCAGTAGCATGTTACGAATATTTGTGTATTCATGTACATTAATTTTACCTGATCTTCCCTTTAGTCTCTTGCCTTGAAAACTTGATTTTCGGCCTAATATATAAGTTTAATCCGGCCAAAGGTTATTGGCGGTTGACGCGTCTGTTTTCCGCCAGTACTGACTGCGGCCTATACCAAGACCGATTTCGCCGCGCATTTCAAGAGTGTCGGATTGAAACTTTTTACCGTCTGTTGGACGGAAGATAATTTTACAGTTATACATTTTACCGTCTTCAGGATTAATAATGCTACCGCCGCTCCATTCTCCGTTCTTCCCCTTTGTAAGCCCGAAAATCCATGGGGTTCCCGCTACAGGCAATGTATTTACTTTTCCTGAAACAGGGAAGCCCCGGTAAGTTTCCTTGCACTTGTCTGCAACAACGCCCCTTGGCTCTGACGACAAGGAAAGAATCTTTCCGTAAAGTTTTCCGCCTTCCTGATAGACTTGCCAGCCCGCGGTAACTTTTCCTGTATTTTCGTCAACACTCAGCCAGAAGCCTTCAACGGGATCATCGGCAAAACAGTAAACTGCTGTTGTTAATGCAAAAAAAACGGCTATGATTTTTTTCATTTATTTTCTCCTTGATATTTTGAAAAAGAAAACCAATCAAGTTCCCGAACATATAGTCTAATTTTTAATTTTACACTGTACGTAATGTGTTTACAAGAGATATAATAAAAACATGGAAATAAAAAAGAAAATATTCGGGATTCTCTCCAACGGAAAAAAAGTGAAACTGTATACGCTCAAAGCGGGCGATATAAAATTTTCCCTGACAAATTACGGCGCCGCATGGACAAGTTTAATTCTTCCCTCACGCAACGGAGTTTATGACGATGTATTACTCGGCTATTCGGGATTTGAAGGCTTTGTTAACAATGAACAATTTTATGGCGTAACGGTAGGACGTTTTGCCAACAGGATAAAAGGCGCTTCTTTTTCCCTGAACGGAAAAACTTATCGTCTTGCGGCCAATGACGGTGAAAACAATCTTCACTCAGGGCCGTTTGGTTTTGATAAATTACTTTGGAAATCGGAAGCTTACGAGGAGAACGAAGGCGTATATGTGCGTTTTGAAACAGAAAGCCCGGACAACGACTGCGGTTTTCCGGGGAAATTAACAGCTGTTGTCTGTTACGGACTTACAAAAGCCAACGAAATAATCGCCGATTATCAGGCGAAAGTCGAAATACCGTGTCCCGTAAACCTTACCAATCATGCGTATTTTAACCTGGCAGGGGAAAGAAACGGCAGTATTCTTTCGCACGAAGTAATTCTTTATTCTTCTTCCTATGTAGAAGTTGATGATAAATGTATTCCCACAGGAAATATTCTTTCTGTAAAAAACAGCCCTTTTGATTTCTTAAACCGCAGGCGTATTGACGCTAATTTTGGTTCTTTGAACGGTTATGATCATTGTTTTGCAGTTGACGGAGAACCGGGTAAACTGCGCCAGTGCGCAGATGTTTTTGAGCCGGGTTCGGGAAGGACGATGAAGGTATTTACAACACAGCCCGGCGTTCAGTTTTACACGGGAAACCATATTAACGCAATAGGAAAACAGGGTATGCGTTACGTGAAACATTCGGGCTTTTGCCTTGAGACTCAGCACTTTCCCGATACGCCGAACCAAAAAAGTTTTCCTTCATGCATTGCGGGTCCGGGTAAGGACTATAACGAAAAGGCAATTTTCGCGTTTAGCTGGTAACAGAATAACCCTGTCAGTTTAAATGTGATTTATCAGCCATACTGTCAAGTTTTTCTTTCAGTTTATACAAACTTGCGTCTACAGTTCCTTTTCTTACGCCAATTACTTCAGCTACCTGTTTGTTCGTAGCGTCAGTGCGAATTTTGGAAAGACGCTTTCGCATTCTTTCAAGCCGCAGCCTTGCTTTATCCCGGCGAAGTTTCATTTTATCGTAAGCGGCGGTATTTTCCTGAATAAACGAAAGTCTTTTTTCATATACGATACATCTGTAATACTGACCGTAAATTCTTTCTTTCATCATGTAAATCGCGTCGTCTTTTTTCTGCCGTATCTTTCGCATTCTTTCAATCATTTTCCGCAGTTCGTCTTTATCAATTTTTGTTATGGATACAATTTTGTCCAAAAAATCATCAGAAACATAGTAATAACATTTCAGGACAAGCGCTAAAATTCGTCTTGTGTTTTTTCTTTGGTTTTGAATAACAGTAAGTTCCGGTAATAGGTCTTCTTTTTTCTCATTAAAATAGCCGGGAGATTCTTCGTGCGCGTATAAATCAGGAACCTGTGCGCCCCAGGCGGAATATTCAATAAAACTTTTTGTTGTTTTACGCACCTTGTATTCCCTTGATGATACTATCAGGAACTTATTCATATACGCTTCGAACGAAGAACCTATCTCCCTGTAAGTATCTATTGCTTTTTTCATGCGCGGATAAAACCATGATATGTAATCTTCGTATTCTTCTTTCCTCCAATAGTTAAGACATGTTTTTTCCTTGTTTAAAAAGAAATACATATAAATTGATCCTTCAAATTCCGCGCGATCGATTATGCCTGCGGAAAATTTTAAGTACAACTCGTTTAATGAATATTGTTCCATGATTACCTCTGTTTCCTGTTTCGGTATTGATTTGGAACAATATTCACAATTGTGCGGGAATATTATAATTAATAAAGATTTGTAATATCGAAGTATTTTTATTTAATCATTGAAAATATCCGAAAATGAATTTAACATAATTTGTTTTACAGATGAAATAGTCCCTTGCAAAGTGAGTCCCGAAGCGTTTTTATGTCCGCCTCCGCCGAAGGATGCGGCAATTTTTGAAACATCAATTTTATCCAAGGACCTTAAACTCACAGTACAATTGTCGGCACACTCCTGGCGGATAATGACAATTGCTTCAACTCCTTTAACCGATTGCAGTATCTGGTTTAAACTGTCGGAATCCCTGCCGTCAAAACCATAAGCGTCGGATTCCTCGAGTGTTTCATAACTCATTAAGAGTCTTCCGTCAAAATGCGCTTCTGTTCTTGAGAGTATGTTACCCATCAATATTCTGGAATTAAGGCTTTTACCGCCTGTCATTTCAAGAAAAGTTTTTTTAGGGTTTGCGCCAAGCCGTACCATTTTTGCCGCGGCTTCAAATACTACAGCGTTTTTTTCCGTCAAGTGACGGAAGAATCCCGTATCTGTGCATAATCCGAAAAGAAGTAACGCCGCTTCTTCGCCGGTCAGATCCAACTCCAGAGCGGTTATCAATTTTTCTATTAATAGTGTACTGGAAGGCAAATTCGCATCTATGTATACCGGAGCTTGAGGCGTGGACGGCGGATGAGTTACAGCAGCATGATGATCAATTACCGCACAGGGATAATTTTCAAGTATTTCCTTAAGGCTGCCGGTTCTTTCCATGCTGGAACAATCAACAATTATAACTTTTGTGCCGGGCTTAATTTCTTCTTTGGATATTTCAACAAACTGCCCGGCATAATTTCTTAACTCCGTACGTTTAAAAGGTCCTGCGGAACAAACAACCGCTTCCTTTCCTAAACGTAAAAGAGCGCTGCGAAGAACAAGCTGACTCCCTACGCAGTCTCCGTCAGGTTCCTTATGCCCGGCAATTATAAATTTTGTACCTGTTTTTATATATTGAACAAGTTCTTCCGGTACTTTTTTAATTTCTGTACCGGAACCATCGCCGTTTTTAACCTTAGGCGATGGTTTCTTTTTGTTGATCATTCCAATTCAATGCGGAAAGAATCAGTATCCTTAAAATATTTAGACACATCAATTCCCTGAGGAATACCGCCCCATGTTCTATGACCTTTCTTATGATGTACATATAACCTGACATGGCTGAATTTTCCGGCTTTGTAAAAAACGGACATTGTAGGCCAATTTCTTCCCGGAGGCAGCTTCATCAACTCAGCCTTTCCTCCGGCTTCGGTAAACCATTCGTTGGGAATGCCGATCATTCCAATCTGATTTACACCTTTACGGTATTGAACAATATAACCTTCACCTGACGGATATACTTTTTCCACAGGTACATTAAAATAGTACAAATCAGAAGCAACATTCTCCTGAGCAAAAACCGGAGTAATTAACGCCATAAAAAATAGAACGATAATAAGTTTTTTCATAACTCTCTCCTTACAATATACTAAATATTAACTGATATTTGCCGATAATTCAAGCTCAAATTTTCTGTTTTAATACCATTTCCGCAAGCACCTGTCTTACCGCTCCCGAGCCTGTAACCATCTGTGTAAAAAGGTCTTCAACCAATCCGCCAAGACTTTTCCGGGGAGCCGACTTCGCTTCGTAAAGATTTATACCGAAAAATACCGGATTGGACAGAATTGGCTTTAGTTTGTCATGGAAAGGTCCCGCCTGTCCAAGCGTAATCCCTGAAAGACCGGCAGAAAGGCCATTATAGTTTGGATCGGGGCTTACCTCGAATGGTTTGCCTTCATCATCAATACCGAGCAAATACCGCAGCCAGCCCGCAAAAACAAGGGGAATAAACTTTAATTCTGTTAAATTCCTACCTGCTTTTTGCCAGGCTTTTAAAGTTTCACCGAAACGGATTGGCAGTTTAAGAGAGGTGTCCGCCGCTATACGTTGGGGAGTATCGGGCATGAAAGGATTTGGAAGACGCACCTTTATCACCTGATCGATAAATTCTTCCGGTTTTATAATGCCGGGGTCTGTTACCACAGGCAGTCCTTCGCAGTATCCAATACCTTTTATCAGATTCACAAGATCGGCGTCTTTCATTTCTTCACTGATGCGGGTATACCCAAGCAAGCAGCCGAAAACAGCAAGGCTTGTGTGTAAGGGGTTAAGGCATGTGCAAACCTTCATTTTTTCTACCCTGTCAACGGTTTCCCTGTCCGTAAAAAACACTCCGGCTTTTTCAAGAGCCGGCCTGCCGTTGGGAAAGACATCTTCGATTATAAGATACTCTGTTTCTTCCGCATTCACAAAAGGAGCGATGTAGGTGTTCTTTTCCGTTACAGATCCCCGCATATCTTCAAGGCCGCATGAGACAAACATATCACAGATACTGTCATCAGGGCGGGGAGTAATTTTGTCGATCATTGTCCAGGGAAAGGAAAGTTTGTTTTTATTTCTGACATAATCAAAAAAACCCGCAGAAGCAACGCCGTTCCCAGTCCAGCCTTTCGCAATAGTTTCAACTGCGGCAAAAAGAATGTCTCCGTTATGTGAACAGTTGTCCATGCTTACCATTGCAAGCGGTAGCGCGCCGTTTACATAACGTTCATGGCACAAGGCAGTAATACGTCCAAGGTAACTTTTTGCGTATGCAGGGCCTTTTTTAATATCTTCCGCAATGTCGGGGAAAAGCGCGCCTTCCCGGTTTATAAGATTGTATCCTTTTTCTGTAATTGTAAAACTTGCCATTTGCAGTGAAGGATTTACAAGAATTTCCTTTAAAACGGAAAATTCTCTGTCCATTCTGACAGCGTGAGCGACAGAGCCGATTACTTTTTTCTCAGCAGAACCATTTGATTTTAGCGTAACAAGAAGAGTCAGATTATCGAAGGCGGTAAAACATTTATCAATAATTTCGCCGTCGTAACCTTCCGCTACAACAATACCGGTTGTTTCAATTCCTTGTTCAAGAAGGGATTGCGCAAGGGCTGCCGGAAAAGCTCTGAAAATATTACCCGCTCCGAAATGAATCCACTTCGGCGTTTTTAACGTTGACGTAATCATGGCGTTACGATCAAAATGCGGCAATGTAATTCCCGCTTTTTCCCAAAAAACACGATCATTTAATGATTCGCTTTTTAGTCTCATGATTTTTTCAGAATCTTCCCAACCCTGTGTAACAGATCGTCTTTGTCATAAGGCTTTTTGATATAATCAGCCGCTCCCATTTCATGCGCGTGTTGTATATCTTTTGGATCGTTTGAAACAGTGAAAAACGCTATGGGTGTATCATATAAGCCGCTTATTTCTTTTATTCTTTTGTAAGTACTCCACCCGTCCATATCCGGCATTATTAAATCCAATAATATAAATTGGGGAACAAGTCCCTGATAGAACAAACCCAGCGCTTCTTTACCCGAATTAGCGGTAGATACGTCATATTCGTTTGATAACACCGTTTTCACCATTTCAAGATGAATACTGTCGTCATCTACTACAAGAATTTTTTGTTTTTCATTGCCGATAGTATCCTTAAATTTTTCCGTTTCATGTTTTAATGATTCAAAATTTTTGTTGTTTTCCACACTCATATCGTTTACATGGTTTATTGAAACGGTTATCTGATTAACACCTTTCAATATATCGTTCATTCCTTCTACCGCTTCCTGACTTATTTTTATAAATTCATCAGTTTCCTTAACCAAAGTCTCGCCTGATCCCGCCATGTCATCAGACCCTTTTTTAACTGAGGCTGTTATATCTCTGAGACGGCCTATGGATTCCAGTATTTGCTTTCCGCCTGACTCCTGCTTTTCCATCGCTTGTAAAATATTTTGCTCATGTTCGGAAACTGTTTTTACGCTTGCGTCTATAGCTCCGAAACGCGCCAATACCTCATCTGAGGATTTAGTGATGTTATCTATAGAGGCTTTTATCTTTTTTAACATTGCCGCTGTGGTTTTTGACTGCTGCCCGGATGACTCGGCAAGTTTGCGGATTTCATCGGCTACCACCGCAAAACCTCTTCCCGCTTCTCCCGCATGAGCCGCTTCAATAGCCGCATTCATTGAAAGTAAATTTGTCTGGCTTGAGATATTGTTCATTAATGAGTTTATTTCCAGAAGTCCTTCTGAATCACGGGCTATTCCCTGTATTTCCTGCGCAACTAATTGAAGGCTTGTTTTACCGTTCTCGGAAGCTTCGGTTAATACACCGACATTTTTGCTGTTTTCAATCAGCGTTTGTGTTACCGAATGAATATTATCTGTCATTTCCTCTATGGCAGAAGATGATTTATCCACACTTTCAGTCTGTTCTTCTATCATCTTGTTAAGATTGTCAATATTGGCCTTAATATCTCCTACCGCCTTGCCCGCTTCTTCCGCGCTGTTTTCCTGTTTGACCATAAGGTTTTCCATATTATCAAGGTTAGAACTAATCCGCTGTACGGCTGTAGAAGTTTTACCCATATTGGAAGATAGTTCAAAACTGGTATGGTTAACCCCGTTAACTTTGTATTTTATTATCTTTACAAGATTTCTGATTTTTTCCATTGTAAGGTTAAAATAACCTGATAATTCACCAATCTCGTTATCCTTGCTTTCTTCTATTCTTCCGGTCAGATCTCCTTCGCCCATTGAGATTTCTTTCAGAATAGAGTTGATTCTGCCCAGAGGCGAAAAAATCTGCCGCATTAAATACAGGACAAGCGCAAGGCCGAGCAGTACGGAAAGTCCGCCTGAAATTATTTGCTGCCGTATGTTCGCAATAATGGTTTTATGAAGATACTCTCCGTCATAATCACATGCAGCTATTCCTACAAACTTCCCTTCAGAATTTTTGATAGGGATATAGAATGAAACCAGCCAACCCCATCCTTCCTGTTTTACCAAATTACCATACTCCGTTTTTCCCGAAGTCCATGATCTTCTGAACGCGTCGTCATAACCGCCGGTATCTTCCTCGTCTCCGATATTGGAAAAATTCTCAATATCATCCGGTTCTGTGCTTCCGTCAATGACAAACTGCCAAACACTGTCTTTTACCGGAGCCATGGTGTAAAGATATTTACAGCCTGAAAAATTTTTTAATCCCAGCAGATTAACTCTGGTTTCTTCATAAAAAGGGTCGCTTGAGTCCCGGGATTTTGCAAGCGCTTCAAATGAATCTCCGTCAATAAGAGATGCCGCCTTTTCCACAATAAAAACACCTTGCGTTGCAAATGTCTCAGTAACGGTTTTTGACATTTGCCGCATTTCCAGTACGGATATTGTTCCGATTAGTACAATAATAAAAACAGAAAAAAGGATTGCAAAACGGAATCTGAGAGAATTATATATTTTCATACATTTGTCAGGGTCGTAACGCCGTTATTCGTTACTCAATTTTAAACCGCGAAACCTCCTTTAATAAACTGTCAATTGATTCACGGTTCTTTTGTGTCATCTCATTTACATTGTGTACCGCCACGTTCACCTGTTCCGCTCCGGTTGCCATCTCGTTCATGCCGCCAGTGATCTCCTGTGTTACCTTCTCAAGATTCTGGCTTTCATGCATTACTTCCTGGCTTCCGCTTAGCATTTCCTCGCTGCCGCCCTTTACCTGCTGGGTTAGCTCGTTCATTGTGCCGACGCTTTGCAGTACTTGTTTGCTGCCTTCACCCTGCTCTTCCATCGCGTTACGAATATTTTCTTCCTGATCCGCCACTGTCTTTACGCCCGAGTCAATCGCCTCGAACCTGTGCAACACGTTGTCGGTAGAGCTTGTTATCTTCTTGATCGATTCCGCTATCTTTTTCAGTACCGTTCCAATAGTCTTCGACTGCTCGCTGGAACTCTCCGCCAGTTTGCGGATTTCATCGGCTACTACCGCGAAGCCCTTGCCCGCCTCTCCTGCGTGCGCCGCCTCTATCGCGGCGTTCATACTCAATAAGTTAGTCTGGCTGGCTATGTTTTCCATTACAGCGTTTATCTCCAGCAAGCCCTCGGACTCACGGGATATTTCCTGTATATCCGCCGCCACTTCCTGTAATCCGCCGCGGCCTACTTCGGAGGCTTCCTGTAATGTTTTTACATTTGTAGCGTTACTGACCAGCGTGTTGGTTACCGAACTGATATTGGCTACCATCTCCTCGATGGCGGATGACGCCTGAGAAACATTGCGAGTCTGATTTTCCACATGTCCGTTGAGCTTGTTGATGTTGGTGATAACCTGTTCCATAGTCGCGTTGGTCTGTGTAACGCTGGCGCTCTGGCTGATTACACGGGTTTTTATGTTTTGAATGTTGGCTGTGATCTCGTTGATTGCCGCGGCAGTTTCGGTCATATTGCTGGACAGGTCATTGCCGATATCTGATAACGTAACCGCCTGTTTTTTAATGACAAGCACAAGGTCTTTGATTTTCTTCAATGTCTGATTAAAGTATTTTGCAAGGTCGCCTACCTCGTCTTTGGAACTGACAGCGATTGTTCTGGTCAGGTCGCCTTCGCCTTCGGAAATGTCTTTGAGCGTATCAGAAACCTTAACGATTGGCGCTGTAGTAGTGCCTAAGACAAAATAGATGATTACAACCGCTATTACTAAAGCTATAGACGCTAAAATAATGACATACCTTCTCAAAGAGTTAACGTCTCTCAGGATGTAATCTTCCGTCGTACCGATCATTACCGACCACGTTGTCGGGGAAGCCCCTATGGGAATATTGGCTATGGCCATTACCATGTTTGTTTTCAGCTCGGGGTCAAACTCCTCCCCCTCCCATTCTTGCGCGTTTTTAATAGCTGTTTTGACATCGTTTAATTGTTTGCCGTATTGTGTTTCCTCGTCGATTTGCTTTCCGATAAACTCCGGAATGTAATTCGCTAAAATAAACCCGTTGTCGGAATAAATAACCGCGCTGGTAACTTCGTCGAGGTCTTTAATGGTCTGCTCTACCAGTGGTTGTATCATGCCGATATCCAGCCGGCCAATTACGACTCCTACTGCTTGATTGAGACGTTTGTTGATAATGGGGACGTAGATTGTTACGGCAAAAGTATCTTTTCCCTGATTCTTAATTGCGATCGGGTTGCTCATATTGACTACTTTGGCGTTTGGACCGTCCAATAAAGCCATTGCGTCATTAACAAGTAAACTGGCGCCTTCCGTTATCGTCCCGGTATCCCGTGACATGGTAAAAGCAAATTGTCCTGTGGGGGTTGAGCCCGAGCGGCCTATATTACGGGCGTCCTGCCCGTCAATGGCGTCAGGTTTCCAGATTGTACCCAGTCGGATAAAATCGGGCGTGTCCTCAAACATACCTTCTATGTTATCTTCAAACTGCTGGCGCCGATCCGCTACCGGTATGCTTTCATAAAAGTTAAAAATATTCGACAAAGCTTGTAACGTGCTTATATAGCCGTTCAAGCGGCCGTCCCAGTACTGGGCGCGCTGGCGCGCCAGATACAGGGTTTTCTCTTTGGCAAGAGCTAAAGCTATCTCGCTTGCCTTTAACAGCTCAATTACGGCAATGCCACCCGCTACGACCAACACAATGGCGATCATCATGATGCTCAATTTGATTTTAATTTTCATTTTTTCTCCTTATTTTACTTAAAAAATCGGTAAATATTTTACTTACGAAAAACGACGAAATTACTACGCATTAATAGAATAATATCATACATTTTTCAGGGTTGTAACGCCGTTATTCGTTACTCAACTTTAAACCGCGAAACCTCCTTTAATAAACTGTCAATTGATTCACGGTTCTTTTGTGTCATCTCATTTACATTGTGTACCGCCACGTTCACCTGTTCCGCTCCGGTTGCCATCTCGTTCATGCCGCCTGTTATCTCCTGCGTTACTTTCTCAAGATTCTGGCTTTCATGCATTACTTCCTGGCTTCCGCTTAGCATTTCCTCGCTGCCGCCCTTTACCTGCTGGGTTAGCTCGTTCATTGTGCCGACACTTTGCAGTACTTGCTTGCTTCCCTCGCCCTGCTCTTCCATCGCGTTACGGATATTTTCTTCCTGATCCGCCACTGTCTTTACACCTGAGTCAATCGCCTCGAACCTGTGCAACACGTTGTCGGTAGAACTGGTTATCTTCTTGATCGATTCCGCTATCTTTTTCAGTACCGTACCAATCGTTTTCGACTGTTCGCTGGAACTTTCAGCAAGTTTGCGAATTTCATCGGCTACTACCGCGAAGCCCTTGCCCGCCTCTCCGGCGTGCGCCGCCTCTATAGCCGCGTTCATCGAAAGCAGGTTGGTCTGGCTGGCTATGTTTTCCATTACAGCGTTTATCTCCAACAAACCCTCAGACTCGCGGGATATTTCCTGTATATCCGCCGCCACTTCCTGCAATCCGCCTCGGCCGACTTCGGAAGCTTCCTGTAATGTTTTTACATTTGTAGCGTTACTGACCAGCGTGTTGGTTACCGAACTGATATTGGCTACCATCTCCTCGATGGCGGATGACGCCTGAGAAACATTGCGAGTCTGATTTTCCACAT
>Ga0268262_10005353_pt1 | contig 12771 bp, 7 predicted proteins | sample TergutNc150P3_FD_190354 | JGI IMG/M metagenome (GOLD analysis project Ga0268262, IMG submission 190354) | Nasutitermes corniger P3 segment gut microbial community from laboratory colony in Florida, USA - Nc150 P3 (SPAdes) (version 2) | ecosystem: Host-associated > Arthropoda: Insects > Digestive... | reverse complement strand
ATAGTCGAGTATCTTCCCGGCGTAGCCGTTGAGGGGGCCCATAGTCTCGTTGACGGCGTCCATGAGGATGTTCATGACCAGCCCGAACACGCTCTTGTAGCCCGCGGCGAAGCGCACCAGGTTCATCACGATTTGCAGCAGGCAATTGAGGACCAGCGTCCTTTTCGCGCCGCCCAGCTTTTTCATCAACGGCCCCAGGAAGGGGTAGAGGATGGTGATGGGCAGCCCGGAGAACTGCTTGCTCAGCTGCATGTAGCCCTCGCCCCGGATGGGCTTGCCGAACAGCTTGCGCGTGGGGTACATGAAGCGCACGATGGGGTAGATGTCGATGCCGGGGGTAAGCATGGTGACGACATTCGCGATCGTGCCGTAGAGCATGTACCTGTTGTATTTCAGCACGGCGATGGATTCCCTCACGCTCATCTTCGGCTCCTCTTTGGGGGCCTGCGGCTCGTGCGCTTCCAGCTCGCCGTCGGTGTCGGCGGCGGAGCGCCCGGTCATGGCCGCCGCCTGGAATTTCACCTTGTTGACAGCGAAGGTGCCGACGATGCCCGTGCACAGCTTCAGCGGCAGCGTGATGGCGTAGCCCCGGGTGAACACCCTGTAGTCCGACCACACCCGCCGGTCCTTCACGAAGCCGAAGATATACGCGGGGATATTGCCCACGGGGTACCCGCACTGCTTGCCCACGTTTTCCCAGGTGGTGGCCTTGCCGCGCTCGTCCGAAAGCGGCGTGATGCCGGCGTAGTACTTCGCGTAGGCCACCTGGTTCATGGTGCCCAGGATGTCCTTCACGCACACGGTGATGGTGTACATCACCATGCGCTGCATGGGCGTAAAACCCAGGTCCAGCAAATAGAAGAAGCCCATGAGCACGCCGATGGTGTGGTTGACGCGGCTGATCCACCGGTAGGTGTTGTCCCGCATGGGGTGGCGGTCCATCCACTGGCCGATGAAGGGGTCGTTGAAGGCGTCCCACACGCGGCAGATGATGTCGCTGACCGTGATGTGGTTGGGGTCCACCTGGAAGGTGTAGCGGTAGAGCCGGTCCCGGCCGTCCCACTGCTCGCTGGCCGTGCCCGTGAAGCCGCTGACGAAAAACAGCAGCTTCTCCCAGGGGGCCAGGTGGTTCAGGGCCGTGGCCTCCCCCTTCAGCCAGGCCTTCGGGGCGCGGATGAGCTCCTGCACCTCCGCGCGGCCCTCGCCGCCCACCTTGAGCTTTGCCAGGACGCGGTCCGCCCAAAGCCCCAGGCGCTGCCTGCCCGTGCGCGCGTCTTTGCTGCCCATCGGAGCTCCCCCTATCGGATTTTATTTTTCCGCTTACCATTTTACACCGGGCGGGCCATCCTGTCAACCGGGGGACGATTTTCCGATTGCATACGGCGCGGCCATGTGCTATAATGAAAAAAACATGAAAAAAAGGGAGGCATCCCCATGCCGACAGCGCAAAAGCCCGCCGCGGTCACCGTGCGCCGCCTGCTTGCCCCGCACCAGCCCGAGCCCTTCACGCGGTTCCTGCCGCTGAGCGAGCCCCTGAAGCAGGAGGTATCCGCCGCCGTCGCCGAAATTTTCGACGCCGCCGGGGGCAGGGGCCTGCTGAAGGCAAGCGGCGACGTCTACCTCAAGCCCAACGGCGTGGACAGCAAGCCCTACTGCTACACGCGCCCGGAGCTGGTGGAGGCCGTCATCCGCTACTGGAAGCAAAACGGGGCCAGGCGCATCTTCCTCTTTGAAAATTCCACCCAGGGCAACATGACGCGGATGGTGTTCGCCATCACGGGCTACAGCGATATCTGCCGCCGCCACGGCGTGAAGGAGGTCTACCTCGACGAGGAGAAGAGCGTCCCCTTCGTGTTCCAGGGGAAAGCCCCGGAGGCGCAGGAGGAGGGCGGCTACCGCCAGGCGGCCTTCCGCATCCCGCGGTTCGTCGTCCGCAATTTGATCGAGAACAAGGGCGAAAGCCTCTACATCAGCCTGCCGAAGCTCAAGACCCATTCCATGGCGGGCGTCACCCTGGGGGTGAAGAACCAGTGGGCCTTCCCCCAGCAGGACGACCGCCGCCCCGACCACAACTACAACCTGCCCCACAAGCTCGCCGACGTGCTGGGCTATCTGCAGCCGGACTTCACCCTGATCGAGGGCGTCGAGGCCACCATCCACGGGCACTACCCGGTCACGGCCTTCGCGGACGAATGCGTGCTGCCCTTCCGGGTCCTCCTGGGCAGCGACAACGCCGTCGCGGCGGACCTGGTGGGGGCGCGGCTGTTCGGGCTCACCGCCGAGGACGTGCCGCACCTGAAAATCGCCATGGAGCGCGGCTACTCCAAGGGCGTCCGCGGCCTGGAGGATGTGGAGCTCCGGGGCGACATTTCCGATTTCGATCAGCGCTATCCCTACGACCTGATACAGCGCTTTCCGGCGGACGTGACGCTGGTCGCCGGCGCCCGGCGCTGGTGCCCCGAGGGCTGCAAAAACAACCCCCTCACCCTGCTGCAGGTGATGGCCTATGACCACGCGGGCAGGGGCGGCTGGACGATGGTGATGGGCAAGGGGCACGACCCTGCGGCCATCGACGCGATCAAAGGCCGCGTGCTGGTGGTGGGCCGCTGCGCCGCCGAGGAGGCCGGGGAGCGCCTGGTGCGGCGCCTCGGGCGCAAAAACGTGTATTTCAGCGGCCACTGCAACGACCTTTGCGCCACCACCAACGCCATGTGCCACCTGATGGGCGTCAGCCCCCTGGCGCTGGCGCCGCTGCCCTTCGCGCGGGCGGCCGGGGTGCTGCTGCGGGCCAAGCTGCACGGGACGAAAGCGAACGTGCCCAACCTGCTCGCGGACCGGTATAAGGCGGTCTGAGGAGCCGGGGCCCGCGAGATCAATTCAACAGAGAAACATGCCTGCCGCCGCGTCCAGCGCCGCGCGGTCCGCGCAGCCGTTCCGGCCCCGCACGAGCAGCAGGTAGTGGTTCCGCACGCAGCTCGTTCCGCACGCGGCGGTCACCTCGATCAATACCCGGTTCGTCTCCGGCACGGCCAAGCGCAGGGTCTCTCCGCGGGCCGAGCGGCCTTCACCAACCTCCACTGACGAACTGACGGAAGCGAGCGCGCGGCCCGCCCCATCAAACGCTTGCGCGGACAAAAGCCACTCGCGCGTGTCCTCGTCGGAGGACAGCCAGGCCTGCGCCTCCAGGGCTTCGCCGGGCGCGCAGAGCAATTTTTCATACCGCAGGCTGGGGTTCACCGGCCGGAATGCCTGCGCCACCGCGTAATAGGCCAGCTTCGGCTGGCCGTAGTAGTCCACCAGGTTGGTGCAGGAGACGTTGGGCCAGGGCTCGTTGAACTGCCAGAGGATGCTGCCGACGTTTTGGAACGCGCGGCGGCGGTTGGCTTCGATGGCATAGCGCAGCCCCTCGGCCTGAATGAACTGGCTGGACAGGATAAATTCCCGCAGCTGCCCGCCGCCCGCCGGCCCGAAAAGCGCGGCGTCGCGGGCATAGGTGTCCCACCACTCCCCGTGGTGCCGCCACACGGGGTTGGACATATCCTGCGCCTTACGGTGTCCGGGCGACAAAAAACGCTCCATGGCGCTTTCATTGGTCATGCCGCCCACGCCGAATTCGCTGTGCAGCTGGCTGTCCGAGCGGTTATAGAGGTCGTAGTGGGCCTCGGGGCCCTCGTATTTCCAGGGGCCGTGCACGTCGAAATTCTGCCCCCGGCGGTTGAGGTCGAGAAATTCATACGGCCCCGTGGCGGAGGTGGGCAGGAACAGCGTGCGCCCGTCGTATTCCCGCACGACATCGCCGAGCATGCGCAGCAGCGGATGCTCCGCCGTCAGGGGCACGTTATTCTCCCCTTGCAGCTCGTTGCCGCCGCACCAGAAGGCCAGGCACGGGTGGTTGCGCTTTTCCCGCACCGCGTGAATTGCCGTGCGCCGGCACAGCGCCAGGAACGCGGGGTCCTCCGAGGGCCGGCTGTCGATGCCCGAGCCGGAATGGGGGAACTCCTGCCACACCAGCAGCCCCAGCCGGTCGCAGAGGCCATAGAAGCGTTCGCTTTCGATCAGGCCGCCGCCCCAAACCCGCACCAGGTTGCAGTTGGCGTCCCGGACCTGCGTGAGCATGCGCGCGACGTCCCCCTCCCTGACGCGGCCGTACATGATGTCGAGGGGGACCACGTTCACGCCCTTGATATACACCCGTTTGCCGTTGACGACCAAGCCGTAGGGCAGGCAATCCGCCGGCGCGCCCTCCGCCCGCGCGTATTCCAGGGTCCGGAAGCCGATGACCTGCTCGGCCCGGTCGGAAAGGCCGTCGCTGTCGTAGACCGAGACGCGCAGGGTGTAAACCGGCTGCCCGCCCGCCCCGTTGGGATACCATAGTTGCGGGCCGGCCAGCGCCAAATCGAACTCTGCCGTCTGCGCGCCTTCCGCGAGGGCGACCTGTTGCATGCACGCCGCAACGGCAACGCCGTCATACAGCAGCTGATATTCCATGCGCACGTTCTCCGCGCGGAACATGGTCAGCTCCACGGAGCCTTGCACTTTTCCGGTGCTGCCCTCAACGCTGGCGTCCGCCTTCACCCACTCCACGGCCGCGGAGCCGAAATGCTCGAGCAGCGCGCGGTCATACAGGCCGGCCTGCACCAGGCGGGTGGAGAAATCCCACTTGTAGGCGAAGCGCGCCTTTTGCGTGCACACGGCGCCGGTGTAGCCGATCTGCCCCATCTCGTCGGGGCTCTCTTTCAGCAGGACCGTCAGGCGGTTTTCGCCGCCGAAATCCGCCAACGCCGTGATATCGCGCACGAAAGGCACGAACATGCCCGCGTGCTCCCCGATACCGCGCCCGTTCAGGTTGACGCAGGCCGCGTAATCCACGCCGGAAAGGCGCAGGCGCAGGCGCAGGTTTCGCAGGGAGGGGTCCAGGCGGAAGGCGGTTTGGTAGGTCCACCAGCAATCGGCCACCCATGCGCTTTTCAGCGAGTCCATCTCATAGTAGGGGTCGGCGATCAGGCCGGCCTTCAGGAGGTCGTTGTGCACGCAGCCCGGCACAGAGGCGGGGATGGGCTCGAAGATGCAGTTCAGGGGATGGCCGGTCTCAGCCGCGCGCGTTAACTCCGGGACATAAGGGTAATTCGCGCACAGCGTCCAGTTGTTCAGTTCGTCAAAGATCATCCGCCTGTCCTCCGCATCGAACGCTTTTCTGACATTTTACCATCCCCCGGGCTTCTTTGCAAGCTTTTTCCGGGGCGATGCTTGCGGAACGTAAAAGGATATGATATAATGCTCATACGGATAGAAAACCTGCCGCGCCATGGAACCGCTATCAGGAGGAGAAAGTGATGAATCCAAAACGCGCCTTGAAAATGCTGCTGACGGCCCTGGCCGCCACGGCGATCGCCTTGCTGGCGGCGGTGCTGGCGTCCGCGTCGCCGCTGCGCAGCGAAGAGACACGCTTCCGGCAGACGGACGGCCGGACCTTCCTCGCCACGCCCTACGGGGACGAGCGCTGCCACTACTTCAAAACCGGGGACGGCGATATCCTGCTGCAGGGCAGCGGCGGCGCATGGTATTACGCCGCGCTGGACCCGGGCGGCGGCTCCGCCCGCCTGGCGCCGACAGCCGCGAAATACCTGATTGACGCGCGGCCGGGATCTGCCGCGACGGAGGAGGCCATCCGGGCGACGCCCGCGCTCTGGGCGCAGCCGGAGCCGCAGCCGCAGCCCGAACCCCAAGAAAGCAGCAGGGCGCCCGCGCAGCAGGCCGCCGCGTACCCCTATCTGGGCGAGCAGAGCGTGCTGGTGCTGCTGGTGGAGTTCAAGGACGCGCAAATCCAATACGAAGCCGCGTGGGCGGGCCATGTGTTCGGCCTCGCGCAAAGGTCCGCGCGGGATTACTACCGCGAAAACACCATGGGGAAAATCGACCTGGTGCCCGCCCGGGAAAGCTACGGGGCCGCAAACGACGGCGTGGTGCGCGTGAAGCTGAACCAGAACCACCCCAACACCGCCAGCCACATCAACGACGGGAACCCCTGGGCCCGGCAGAGGGAGGCTATGACTACCGCCGCGGTCCGGGCCGCCGGAGGGTACGTGGATTTCAAAAGCTACGATAAAAATCACGATTGCGTGATCGGTATGGACGAACTGCATATCATCATGGTGATTGCCGGCTACGAATACGCGTACGGCGGCGACGAGACGATAGGCCCCAGCATCTGGGGCCACAGGGCGGCTTTCTGGAAGGAATCCGGGGCCCTGACGCAGGGACTGCGGTTCGCCGGGTATACCGCCTTCGGCGAGGTGGACGCCATGTGGGAGTGGGACGGCCAGGCCGAAGAATTTTACCTGGACCAGCACATGGCGACCATCGGCGTGATCGTGCACGAGCTGGGGCACGACCTGGGCCTGCCGGACCTTGGGCGGTTCGACTGGTTCTCCGTCATGGCGGGGGGCAATTGGCGCGCCATCGACGGCCTGCCGCCCGGCTCCGTCCCGGTGGGCTTCGACCCCTGGTGCCTGGAGCAATTGGGCGTGGTCCTCCCCCAAACCGTGGGCGAGGGCCAGAGCTACAGCGGGGCATTAAAGAGCCTTTCCACAGGGCAGAAGAACACGCTCAAGATTCTCATCGCCGGGAGCAGCGAGTATTTCCTCATCGAAAACCGCCAGCTGGAGGGCTACGACCGCTCGCTGCCGCTGTACAAAAACAAATATTGGGACGACCAGGCCGGGGAATGGGTTAAGTCATGGCTTGGCGGCGGGCTGCTGGTCTATCTCGCCGACCCTTCCGAAGTCAGCCTTGTGGGCGACTACTGTGAAAGGCCTTACTTTGCTACCGACCGGCGCTTCACCCGCCTGAATGACACCGTCTATCCCTACACGCGGATGAGCAGCGGGCGCTGCGCCTGGTTCGACATGCTGCCGGAATCCCCCAGCGGCACGGAGATGCGGCTCTCCATTTCGCCGCTTGCGAGGTTCACTATCACCTATATCGACAATTTCTATGACGCGCCGGACCCGCAGACAAAGACGCGGGGCGAGACGATCACCCTGAGCCCCTATGACCCGCCCGAAATGGGGGACTGGCGTTTTTACGGCTGGACGCCGTTCGAGGACGAATGGCACACGGTCTATCGGCCGGGCGACGCCTACAGCGGCGACGGCGGCCTCGTGCTGTACGCGCTGTGGTATAACGCGTCCTATCCGGCGCTGCGGGAATCCCGGACCATCCTGACGCTGCCCCACAAAAGCGTGGTGCAGCTGCACGCCGAATACCCGCCGGAGCTGCTGACATGGACTTCGGACAACCCAAGGGTCGCCACCGTCGACGCCAGCGGGAGGGTGACCACCCGCTACCCCGGTACGGCGCTCATATACGCCAAGGGCGCGAACGGCGTGGAGGATTGGTGCGTCGTGAAAGTGACCTATGTCTGGTGGCAGTACCTGATCTACTATTTGCTGTTCGGCTGGACCGGGATATGGGGCTGGACAGGGTGGTTCTAGGCATGAAAAAATAAGTCAAGCGGGAGGCGGGCCCGGGCCGCCTCCCGTTGTTATTTTGCTCCTCATTGGCAATACTATCAACAAAGACTTGAGGAGGCAGACAATGAACAAGCTGCGCATTAGTTATGGCAAGATACCCTGCCGGAACGGTTGTTTGATGGGTGACGGGCACAATGAAATCCCAATTGACAGTGCCGTTGTCTCCTTTTTGGGTGCGGATTTCTCGGGTTTCGGCAAAGGTACAGCCGGGGTTCTGGCAGGGCCGGGATTCTTCGCCTGCCTGTGTCGGGCTTTCGGGCCTTGTCACGCGCCATGCGCCAAGGTTGTGCCCCATGGCGGGGAGAGTGGTTCTCGCGCTCAAATCAATCCCGCACGTGGCGCACTTGTCGTAATCAACGCCGTTCGCGGCGCATGTGGCGGGAATAATTATGTGCTGCGTGGTGTGCCCCGTGGCGGGGATAGTTTTACTGCCAAGATTCTGACTGCACACGGTGCATTGCTCATAGCCTGCGCCGCTCGTGGTGCATGTGGGGGCAGTGGTGGTGTGGAGTTGGGGGCTGTGTCCGTTGGCCGGAATCGTTTCATAAATAGCTGTTTCACCACAATGCTTACACAGTTGTTCCCTCTCTCCTGTTTCGGTGCAAGTTGGTGCCGTTAGTATAATCCAAGTGCCCGTGCTTGTATGGTTATGCGGGGTTGATTGCAGTTGCGGATAACGCTTCCCGGCTTCAAAGCCCCATACAGAGCTAAAATCAAAGCCTGAAAAACTGCTTTGTTGGCGCATGTTGGCCTCCGCTAAAGGCGTCCCGCCTGAACCCCCTGCCACAACTGACGTGTTCAGGTAGTAGCTGTTGCTTATATTTGTCGCTGCGCCTGCAATCCCGCCAGCAGTGCCGGAACTACTGATGGGCCCAATGTTATAGCATTCTTGTATATCCCCTGTAATGCTGCCTGCAATACCGCCTGCTTTGCAATACGAATCATTGCCAATGCTGGATACCGAACTTACCTTCCCGACATTATAGCAATCGCTAATATTACCTAGGCTTGCTGAACCGATGATGCCCCCGGCACTCAATGAACCGCTGATTTCTCCCATGTTATAGCATCCACGTATTTCAAATGAGTTACCGCTTCCGCTACTTGCTACATTCCCCGCAATACCTCCAACAACGGAGATTCCATCTAGAGCACTTATTGCGCCTGTGTTTCTGCAACTCCAAATTTCCATATTTTGCATAGAATCTGCCCAGCCAAGAACGCCGCCTACTTGAGCATTGGTTGTTCCAGAAACAAAAATTTTGCCAGAATTGCTAGAGGCATCAATTTCTACTAGTTGAGAATAATCGCACCAACCGAGTATACCGCCAATCATCGCTGAAGAATTGGGCTGACTGTAAATGCCCTCTATATTTCCCTCATAGTGACAGTTTTTTATTTTCGTTATCGATCCCCAAGAGTGCCCCATAAAACCGCCTATGCGATATGCTACACCCGAAACCGTTATGTCAACTGAGCTTCGGCAATCGCTAAGAATAGCATTATCAATTGCAGCTCCGATAAGGCCGCCTACAATGGTTTTATCGGAAACAGCTATGCTACCGCTTATACTCAAGTCCTTGATTTCAATCTGCGACACAACACCAAAAAGCCCAGCACCACTACTGCTTGTGCCCCCGGTGGTAATGCTTAGATTTTTGATTTCATGACCGGCACCATCTAGAATACCGGAGAAAGGAACGGCATCACTCCCAATCGGAATCCAGTCATTGAACCCGCTAAGGTCAATATCGTTCATAAGAATGTAACTGCCTGCATTGCCAATGTTGCGCAAGTCCTGCGGGGTGTAGATGGGGGTAAACCCGGTCGGTATGCTGTCCGCGCTCACTGTCAACCCTGCCAAAAGCGCCCCCAGCAGCACTAACAGGGCCAACGCTGTTGCCGTGAGTTTCCTCGCCATTTTCCTCATTGCCTGTCGCTCCTTCAAGTGAATTTTTCTCTCAACGGCATTCTATCACGATATTCCACTAATGTCAAGCGATATTCCACCTATAGCAATCTTTTGTTTCGTATAATGGGACAAAGGAGGCGATCTAGTGGAATTGGGAGACAAGGTGAAGAAGCTGCGCACGGACAGAGGGCTAAACCAAACGGCCCTTGCGGAACGCTTGGGGGTTCGCAAGTCCATCATATCGGCGTATGAAAGCCAGATGCGCATGCCATCGTTGGAAATGCTCACAAAAATCGCGTTGGAGTTCTCGGTGTCCGTTGACTGGCTGCTCGGGCTGGAGCGCACAAAGAGCATTGACGTTGCCGGGGTGACGGATGAGCAGGTGGCGATGCTTGCGGAGCTGGCGGAGGAGTTCAGGGCGCTGAATAGATAAAACTCACGCCCAACCCAATTAAGGGCCGGGCATGGTTTTGTTTGCGTTGTTCTTACTTGGCTCTGATTGTCCGGGTCGTGGTGCGCGTCGTCCTGCCATTGCTGACAGTTGTCCTGATCTGGACAGAGTTGCCAACAGGGCGGGCGGTCGAAGTAACACGAATAGTGCGTGTTGCCATGACATCTTTCTCCTTTCCAGACGGCGCACAAAATCCTTGACAAAAACAAAAAATTGTGTTAGCATATAATTCAGCACTGGGGGATATATGCTGCGGGTTCGCCGTCTTTATTCCCTACTTGAAGATGGTGGCTTTGCAGAGTCGCCATTTTCATTTTTAGCACTCTGAGGCCTTGAGTGCTAATTTCATTATAACACAGGCGAACATCTGTGTCAATAGGCATAATGCACAAAATATTGATTGCTTTTTTGGATATGCATCGTTTATGCGCAATATATAGGCCTACATCAGCGTAGGATAAAGGCACGGAATCACTATGAAAATTATTCGTTCGATTTTCGACAACCATACGAGAGAGGCCGGGAAGGGCCTCTCTTTTTTTGCAAATTTACATTTTGCCCAAGAGAAAATTTCAGCGGGACGGGGGCATATGGTTGCGTTTCTCTGCTGAAAAAAATAAAAAATTTTGCCGTGCAAAAAAACAAGATAAAATCCCCATTTTATCTTGTTTTTATCCCAATTATTTCCAATTACTCATAGCCAAGGAATGGCTATATATAAGCGTTTCAGGACTTTCGCGCTGAAATCCTCATTTTTCGCGCCAAATTCATGCGATAAAAAAGTTATTTTATCTTGTTTGGTGGATTATTTTACCATAAAGGAGGTGGACGGCTATTAACAGCTCTTGAAAGCCTTATATATCAACGTTTTTAAGCTCGTTTTTAGCAACAAAAGGCTAATTCGCCATGAGATAAAACGTAAATTTTATCGCATGTTAAACTGCCATAAAACAGTATCATCCAACCAAATACAAATCAACTAATGAGATGGAAAACCCAAGGCTTTGACCAGTTGCGTATAGGCAGTAATCTCTTCCGGCGTGGCATTCACGTTAAACCAAGCAAATCATCGAACGATATAGCCGAAACGGTGACTTCCTTGTGCCTTATGAGACGAAAAGCGGCATGAAATGCTGCGTCTTTTACAACAAAGGTTTCGCGCGCAAAAAAAACGCACTCCCACTTGAGATGGATATCCTGCCACATTATGTGCGGTATAGCAAGCCTAACTCGCTTCGCGGGCGGCTGCTGGCGGGAAAGTGCGAATGGTGCGGCTGCGACAGCGGCCAAATCAAAATCAAGCATGTGCGTAAGCTGAAAGACCTGAAATGCGTTTCCGAATGGGAGCAGATCATGAAACGGAAACGCCGAAAAACCTTGGCTGTATGTCCGGCCTGTTACGAGAAAACCTGCACACAGTAAGACCATGACAAGCGGAGAGCCGTATACACTGAGAGGTGTACGTACGGTTCGGGAGGGGGCTTGGCCGAAACCGCCTGCGCAAGCGGGTATGGCGCGGATGGGCCTACCTCATGACTTTACAACTAAGGAGTATTTCGCTAAGCATCTCAAAGCAATGAAAAACATGGGCGTGAACAAGTCGTTTACGCTGTGCGATTCAATGGAGCAATTCAATGAAAGTGCTGTAGAGACGGCCAGCACTGGGGCGTGAGTTTCACGGTATACAAACATACAGCTTAGAAAACTCTGAAGTTTGATGCTCAAAAATGGTTATATACAAAACTTTGAGCCGTGAATCCGTTCAAATCATAATTCAGTAAAAACAAACAAAATAAAGGAGGTTTTTATTTGTCAAAATATCTTACTACCGACAATCTCGGTACTATAAAACAATTAATTGGCTCTGGGTCCGGCGTCCCCGAGGCCCCAAATGATGGCGCGTGGTATGCGCGGGTGTCGCAAACGTGGGGACGGATTGCAGCGCCCCCGTGGGCTACAGGGCGCACGTGGACTGCACAGCAAAATGTAGGGGTTTTCGGGTTGCAAAGCATCACTTATGGAAACGGGCTGTTCGTTGCTGCTGCGGCGTTTTCTGGCTGGGGCAACCGGGTGATAACCTCCCCGGACGGCATCAGCTGGACGGGGCAGCAAAGCGCATCAGATAACTTTTGGATGTCTGTCACCTACGCGAATGGCCTGTTCGTCGCTGTCGGAGGGGGACCCGGTGTCGGCAACCGAGTGATGACCTCCCCGGATGGTATTAACTGGACAGGCCAGCAAAGCGCCGCGGACAACAGTTGGATAGGTGTTACCTACGGCAATGGGCTGTTCGTCGCGGTCGCGGCCACAGGTACGGGCAACCGAGTGATGACCTCGCCGGACGGTATCAACTGGACTATACGGCAAAGCGCAGCGGATAACAACTGGTTTGGCGTCACCTACGCCAACGGGCTGTTCGTCGTCGTTGGGTACAGCGGCACGGGCAACGGGGTAATGACCTCCCCGGACGGCATCACCTGGACAGCGCGTCAAAGCCCGGCGAACAACGATTGGCGTAGCGTCACCTATGGGAATGGCTTGTTTGTTGCGGTGGCGCAATCCGGCACGGGCAACCGGGTGATGACCTCGCCGGACGGCATCAACTGGACGGCACAGCAAAGCGCAACGGATAGCGACTGGCAAAGCATCACCTATGGCAATGGGCTGTTTGTTGCTGTTGCGAGGGGCGGCAGTACAAACAACAAGGTGATGACTGCGCCGTGAATCAGTACAAACATGTATAAGAAGCCTCCGCAAGGGGCTTAGAAAAATTGATCTGACTATCCCTCTGCTGTCACCAACCGATTCAACCCGAGGGGAGGGGCATCCGTAACGGCAACTAGCAAGTGATCGAAGAGCGAAGGCTGCATAAAGCG
>Ga0268262_10005352_pt1 | contig 12774 bp, 6 predicted proteins | sample TergutNc150P3_FD_190354 | JGI IMG/M metagenome (GOLD analysis project Ga0268262, IMG submission 190354) | Nasutitermes corniger P3 segment gut microbial community from laboratory colony in Florida, USA - Nc150 P3 (SPAdes) (version 2) | ecosystem: Host-associated > Arthropoda: Insects > Digestive... | reverse complement strand
CAAAGGCCATCCAAGTCGCACGACAGGTTGTTCAGTGCGGACCCGAAAGAGAGGGAAATAGTCCTAGCGCGGCGTAATTACGTCATTTCTCGCATGGAGGCCGAAGGCTATCTAAAGGAATACCCCGAAGGCTTTGCAGAGCAGTTAAAAAAGCGGCCCATCCTGCTTGGGCGGGAAAACGCCGGAGAGGTCGAATTCGCCGCTTACGTGGTAGAGGAAGTGAGAAAAACGCTTGAACCAAGATACGGAAGCGAGCTGCTGGAGGGAGGACTCGTCATCCACACAACGATTGATGCCGCCTGGCAGCGGATCGCGACGGATTCGGTTAGGAAAGGGCTGCGCGAAATTGAGAAGGCACGAGGGTTTCGCAATGACAAGGACACAGTTAAGTTCTATCAAAACCCAGAAACCGACAAGGATCCATCCTGGAGGCGGTTCTACGCGCCTGGAGACACCGCGAGGGGAATAATATTGAAGTGGGACAAAAATGTGGCCACAGTGAGGATGGATAGGTCAATAATTGAGGTTCCAGCCAAGGCATTTGAATGGGCGGGCAAGCCAGCCTTGGAAGCCTTGGAACGCGGCGCGGCACCACTTTTTGAAATCACGGATACAACCCCTGAGGGCGCACCGATGACCCTAGAACTCACTCAAATGCCAGAGGCGGAAGGCGCACTACTGGCCGTTGAGTCCGCTACGGGCGAGATAAAAGCCATGGTCGGTGGCTACGACTTTCGCAGGAGCCAGTTCAATCGCGCCACCCAAGCGAGGCGCCAAGTGGGCTCAACCATCAAGCCATTCATTTATGGTGCCGCGCTGGAAGAAGGTTACACGCCGGCTACGATAGTGTCGGACACGCCGATAAAGTACCTCCTTGGTGGCCCAAACGCCAGGCCGATGATAAACAGGAAGACAGGCAAGGACGAAAATGAATACCAGCCGAACAACGATGAAAGGGGCTTTTTCGGCCCGCTGACCTTTTGGGAAGCCTTGGCCCGCTCGCGGAACATCCCGGCAGTGAAAACCCTCGAGATGGCGGGCATAAACAACACTCTGAATTTTATTGAAAAATGCGGCATAGACAAAAACAAAATACCCCCATACCCCAGCATGGCACTTGGAGCGGCGGACTTGACGCTGGAAGAAATCATCCAAGGGTATTCGACTATAGCCTCAGGGGGGGGCATTTGTCCGGAACCATTCCTTATAAAAAAAGTCGTTGACCGGAACGGCGCTGTGCGCTTCGAACACAGAACCCAACCAAGGCCATTGGAGCAGGCGATTGACCCCGTAGTCAATTTCCAGCTCATCCAAATGCTCCAAGCCGTCACTGCTTTCGGAACCGCAGCTGGAACTTCCTCCGAACTGGGCAAGCCAGTCGCGGGAAAGACGGGAACCACCAATGAACACACCGACGCATGGTTCATAGGATTCTCCAACAAAATGGACAAATTTTCAGGGCTGCAGTCGCCCATAACCTGCGGCGTGTGGGTCGGGCTGGACGCAAAAAAGACTATTTACCCCGGCGCGACGGGCGGCAAGGCGGCACTGCCGATATGGAAAAGTTTCATGAAGGCCGCGCTATCTAGGGAACCTCCCACTGATTTCAGGCCCCCCGCAGACGCTGAATGGGAATGGATAGACATAGACATTGACACAGGACTCAGGCATGGGCCTGGCACGGTGTCTACACGCATCCGCACCCTCCTTTTCCGCAGAGGCTCGGCCCCGGTTGGCGAAACCAGCCTTGAAATCGCCGCATTAATAGCCAGTGCCAAGTCAAAGGCGAACGTATTTGTCCTCGAAGAAAGGCCCTGGGGGGTACCCACAAAATTTTCGACGCTCATCAACGACCCGAATGATTATTAAATTCAGCGTCCGCACAGCCATGCTATACTTTTTCTTACCGGCTAAGAACCTTCCATTTACAGGTGCTTTGTGCAGCCAGAAACCGCGTCCATAAATTTGCAAGACCTCAAAGAGCTTTCAAGCGGCCGGCTGGCCGAGATGGCAAAGCAGTACAACATAGAAAACCCGCTCTCGATTCGCAAGCAAGAACTCATGTTCCGGCTGCTTGAGGCCAAGGCATCGCAGGATGGGCTATTTTTCGCAGAAGGACTCCTAGAGGTGATGCAAGAGGGATTCGGGTTCTTGAGGTCTCCAGAACACAACTATCTTGCGGGTTCGGACGACATTTACATCTCGCCGAGCCAGATCAGAAAATTCGCTTTGCACACGGGCGATATCATATCCGGAACTATCCGCCCCCCTAAAGACGATGAAAAGTTTTTTGCGATGCTAAAAATAGACGCAGTAAATTTTGACCCCCCGATGGCCGCAAAAGAACGTACTCACTTCGATAGCTTGGTGCCGCTGTATCCCACGCAGCACCTAAAAATGGAGCGGGATCCCCATGAATTGAGTACAAGGGTCATGGATCTCATGACGCCGTTAGGAAAAGGCCAAAGAGCCTTGATAGTAGCCCCCCCAAGGACCGGGAAGACAGTGCTGCTGCAAAACATCGCCAATTCAATCACTTTGAACCACCCCGAAGTTTTTTTGATCGTCCTCCTCATAGACGAGCGCCCCGAAGAAGTCACGGACATGGAGAGAAACGTCAGAGGTGAAGTCATCGCCAGCACTTTTGACGAGCCGGCGGTCAGGCACGTCCAAGTCGCCGAAATGGTCATTGAAAAGGCAAAGCGCCTAGTGGAACACAAAAAGGACGTGGTAATTCTGTTGGATTCGATAACTCGGTTGGGTAGGGCATACAACACCGTGGCCCCCCCCAGCGGCAAGGTCCTCTCCGGCGGCGTCGACAGCAACGCCCTCCAGCGGCCAAAGAGGTTTTTTGGCGCGGCGCGCAGCATAGAAGGCGGAGGCAGCCTGACGATAATAGCTACAGCTCTGATTGAGACCGGCAGCCGTATGGACGATGTCATATTTGAAGAATTCAAAGGCACCGGCAACAGCGAAATCATCTTAGACAGAAAGCTGAGCGACCACAGGATTTTCCCCGCGATGGACATCCAGCGCTCTGGCACCAGGAAAGAAGACCTGCTGATTGGCCCTCAGCGTCTAGCCATGATCTGGGTGCTGAGGAAAATACTCTCCAGCAGCGGCCCCGTCGAATCAATGGAGCTTTTGCTGGACCGCTTGGGCAAAACCAAGACAAACGACGAATTCCTTGCAACCCTGCACGAGCCTTCCACCGGAAAGAGGTAGGCCAAAGAGGCGGGACGCGGCGATGGGAAGCGGCACAATTTTTAATATCCAGCGATATTCCACGCAGGACGGCCCTGGCATAAGAACTACAGTTTTTTTTAAGGGATGCCCGCTAAATTGCGCTTGGTGCCACAACCCCGAGGGCATCTCCGCTGCCTGTGAGCGCGCCTTGCACGAAGAGCGCTGCATACATTGCAGGGCCTGCGAAGAAGCCTGCCCCGTTGCCTCGACACCAACTGAGGACTGCCGATCATGCGGCCAATGCGCCAAAGCCTGCCCATCTGGCGCAAGGAGCATTTTTGGCAAGCAGGCAACGACAAAAGAAGTGATGGCCGAAATAGTCAAAGACCGAATCTTTTACGACCAGTCGGGGGGAGGGGCAACTTTCTCGGGCGGCGAGCCAATGGCACAGCCACAATTTTTGGGGGAACTGCTTTCGGCATGTAAAAATGCGGGCATCTCCACTGCATTGGACACCTGCGGTTACGCAGACATGAAGGATCTGCTAAACCTAGCTTGCCAAGCCGACTTAGTACTGTACGACCTCAAAGGCCACGACGATGCGCGCCACATAGCCAACACCGGTGCCCCAGCCGCGCCCATCTTGAACAATTTGGAAAAACTATCCCAAGCCCACAGCTGCATCTGGATAAGGCTGCCAATCGTCCAAGGGCGCACCGATGACATATGCGAAATGGAATCGTTGGCGCAACGGTTTTGTAAGCTAAAATCTATTAAGCGCGTTGTTCTGCTGCCCTATCACTCGATGGGCGACGCCAAACTAAAAAAACTTGGGGCACCACCAAGAATGGAAAGCGCGATGGCCCCAAGCCCCCAAACATTGAATGCTATTTCAGAAATCTGGAAACGCCGCGGATTCGATGCTCATATAGGAGCCAAGCAATGACAGACATGACCGACCGAGTTGCCACCCTCAGGAAAGAAAGCCTCGAAACCGAGCCTTCAATATCCGTCGAAAGGGCCTCTCTGATAACGGATTTCTACATTGCAGAAGATGGGAGGCATAGCACACCTGTGCTGCGCGGCATGGCCTTTCACCACCTTTGCGAGAACAAGACCATCTACATTGGAGACGGAGAGCTTATTGTCGGCGAGCGCGGGCCTCGGCCAAAGGCAGTGCCCACCCATCCAGAGATCACCTGCCACAGCGTAGAGGACTTAAAAATATTGAATTCCAGGCCATTGACTTGGTACCGCGTGGACGGCCCCACCATTGACCTCTATCGAGAAAAAATCATTCCATTCTGGCGCGGGCGCACTATGCGCGACCGTATGTTCGCGCTGCTCCCCGATGAATGGCTGTCCGCGTACGACAGCGGTGTCTTCACCGAATTCATGGAGCAGAGAGCCCCTGGCCACACAGTGCTGGACGACAAAATATACAAAAAGGGAATGCTTGATTTCAAAAAAGACATAGCTTTGGCCATGTCAAGATTAGATTTCAAAAATGACCCGCTGGCATTTTCCAAGCGCGAAAGCCTAAAAAGTTTCGATTTGGCCTGCGACGCAGCCATCCGATTTGCCCTGCGCCACGCGGAACTCGCCGAATCTCTGGCAAAAGATGTTACCAACGCACACAGGCGGGAAGAATTGCTAAAAATCACAGAAATTTGCCGCCGAGTGCCAGCCCACGCGCCCCGCACTTTTCACGAAGCGTTGCAGTCCTACTGGTTCTGCCATCTGGGAGTGATCACCGAACTGAATGGTTGGGACGCTTACTGCCCAGGCCACCTGGATCAGCACCTTTGGCCATTCTATAAAAGAGAGATCGGAAATGGCACACTGACAAGGGAATCCGCAAAAGAGCTATTGGGGTGCTTCTTCGTCAAGTTCAACAATCACCCCGCCCCGCCAAAAGTTGGCGTGACCGCCGCAGAATCTGGCACGTACACAGATTTTGCAAACATCAACCTTGCGGGGCTGCTGGCCGACGGGAGCGACGGGAGCAATGAAGTCACGTTGCTGCTGCTGGAAGTGATTGACGAAATGCAGCTGCTGCAGCCCAGCAACAATATACAGATAAGCAGAAAAACGCCAGACCATGTATTAAAAGCCGCACTAAAGGTCATTCGCAAGGGATATGGCTTCCCTTCGGTGTTCAACGCCGACAGCGTAGTAGAGGAACAACTGCGGATGGGCAAGACGCTGGAAGACGCCAGGGCTGGCGGCTGCTCTGGGTGCGTGGAGGTCGGGGCCTTTGGAAAAGAGGCTTACATTTTGACTGGGTATTTCAATCTTCCAAAAGTATTGGAAATCGCTCTGCATAACGGTTCCGACAATAGGCTGGGCAAGCAATTGGGGCCAATGACAGGCAATGCAGATTCCTTTGAGTCAATTGACGATGTCATTGAAGCCTTCCGTCAGCAGCTACACCACTTCATCGATATCAAAATCAACGGGAACCAAATAATTGAACAACTATACGCCAAATCAATGCCCGCGCCATTTTTGTCTGTACTCACCGATGACTGCATCCTTAAAGGCTCCGACTATAACGCCGGCGGTGCGCGGTACAACAATAGCTTCATCCAGGCAGTGGGCATAGGATCAATCACTGACGCGCTCTCAGGCATAGAGCATCTCTGCTTTCAAGAACACGCCTTGGCGGCTTTGCCAGAATTGGTGAAAATTCTGGACAAAAACTTTGAGAACCATGACGCGCTGAGGCAGAGGCTTTTGAACCGCGCACCCAAGTACGGCAATGACGACGACAAGGCCGACAGATTCATGGTGCGCGTGTTCAATATGGCGTTTGACTATATAGATGGCCGCCCAAACACTAAAGGAGGCCAGTACCGCCTAGAGATGCTGCCCACGACCTGCCACGTCTATTTTGGCAGCGTCTGCGGTGCCACGTCAGACGGAAGGCTTTCGGGACACCCGCTGTCCGAAGGCATCAGCCCGGTTCAGGGCGCAGACCGACGGGGCCCAACGGCGGTGATCAAATCCGCTGGCAAGATGGACCACGTAAAAACTGGCGGGACTCTTTTGAACATGAAATTCACGCCATCACTGCTGGAGGGAGAAGACGGCATTGGCAACCTAGCAGATTTGGTCAGGGCCTATTTCAAGATGGACGGCCACCATGTCCAGTTCAACGTGGTCAGCGCGAAAACCCTAAGGGAAGCGCAGTGCAAACCAGAGGGGCACCGTAGCCTGATAGTCCGCGTGGCCGGTTACAGCGACTATTTCTGCGACCTCAGCCACGAACTCCAGGAAGAGATAATCGAGCGCACAGAACACGCCAAATTTTAGTGGACCCCGCATCAATTCCGCTGGCCTGCATAACTGCAATTTACGGAGGACGACTGTCGCAGCATTTGACAAACCTAGGTTGCCAGAACTTAGCGAATTCAAAAGAGATACGAGGTCGCTGAAATTTTGAAAAAATCTTGGCAGTTTCGATTGCAAATCACGAATGATCAGTGTAACCTAATAGCATTAGTCCAATTTTTGCCAAGAAAACTCCAACAGCCATGACCAAAAATTCCACAAACTGCCGAACAGCAAGGATGCACTTGAACTTCTCTGCAACATGTACTGGTTGGGAACAGTGCATCGCCCCTATCATTGGTTGGCCGATTGCTTTTAAGGCTGTGTGACCATGACTAAAAACAAGGCAAGTGCAGCCGCGCAAAAGCATGCACAGAATTATGACAGATCTAAGTTGATACAAAAATATGTTGCATATTCCGTACTTTTATTCTTGGTGTTTCTATTCGTTGGCTCTTTTGTGTATTATGAACTCATGCTTAGAATATTAGTTGGGAATAAAAAAACAGAATTAAGCGGAATATTGGAAAATAAAAAAATACGAACTGCTAATTATATATTAAGCGAACAAGCCGTGGCGCGCAGATTGGCGAAGTCGCAATTTATTGCACCCTATTTCCTAAACCCAGAAAACTATAATTTAAAGAAACTAGCCATAAATGAAATAGATTCTTTTCGAGACGATCCAGCCTTTAAAAATGGGTCAATATTTTGGGCAAATGACAAAGATAAAATATTTTATTTTGATAATCATAAATCTTATGTAATAAATCCAAAAGTAGATTACTGGTATGATATGACCCTTAAGGGTCCTGAGATTGGAAATATAAATATCAACTATAATAATGAGATGAAACAAACAAAACTCTGGATTAACGTACCTGTCTTAGATGACAAAAAAAAATCAATTGGGTTGGTAGGCACTGGCATTGATCTGAATAATTTGTTAGAAAAAATATTTGACGATGTTAAGGAAAAAACTATTTTATATATGTTTAATGATAAAGGCGAGATCACAGCCGCGAGGAATGATGTTGATATACTTGCCCGCAAGGAAAACATTGATGTCGTACTTGCTAAACACCATACAGGCATAACTGAAAAGATTCTGGATAGGGCCACTCGCATTAAACAGAACGATCCTGTTTACACGAAAGAGACAAAAAAAGGGGTCTATGCCATTGCTCCTATACCTGAAACAACAAATTGGTACGGCATTGCTTTTGAACCTCTTGGTTTTCGGGATGTATTTTTCGACAAAATGACCATATTATTCGGTGTCATTTTTGCAATCATTTTTATGATGTTTGTTGTAGCTAACATGATCATAATTCGATTCATTGATTCAATATATATAACTTTGGATTCGCTAAGATTTGCATCAAAAGCTAAAAGCGATTTTTTAGCAAAAATGAGCCATGAAATTCGGACACCCATGAATGCGATAATGGGCATGGCAGAACTCGCTTTGAGCGATAAACTGCCCAAAGAAGCTAGGGCAAACGTGCAGATCATTAAGCAAGCTGGCACCAACCTTCTAGCTATCATCAACGACATTTTAGATTTTTCGAAAATTGAAACGGGAAAATTGGAAATCGTTCCAGGAAATTACTTATTTTCATCTCTAATTAATGATGTTATTAATATAATAAGAATTAGGGCAGTGGATTCAAAAATTAAATTTGTCGTAAACATTGACAGTAATATTCCAAATGAGCTTTTCGGCGATGAGATCAAAATTCGCCAAGTGATGCTCAATGTTCTGAATAATGCAGTAAAATATACTGAAAATGGTCACGTATCTTTTAGCATTACAGGAGAAAAGACTGACGAAAGCACTGTAGTCTTAACGATGGTCATCGAGGACACCGGCAAAGGTATAAGAGCCGAAGACATCGGAAAAATCTTTGACAGTTTTACCCAAATTGATTACGAAAAGAACAAAGGCATCGAAGGTACGGGACTGGGACTCCCCATAGCCCGCAATCTCATCAATGCAATGAATGGCCATATCGATGTTTACTCCGAGTATGGCGTCGGCAGCACATTTACTATCACCCTGCCACAAAAATTTAGCGACCCAACGCCGCTCGCATCAGTGACAGATCCAAGCGAAAAACCCGTGCTGGTGTATGAAGCCCGACAAATATTTTCAGAATCCATTGTTTGCACCATTGACAATTTGGGCGTTAGCTGCACGCTTGTTTTTTCTGATTCCGAATTCCATGAAAAACTCGCTACCGGAAAATTCCGTTTTGCTTTTGTCGCTTCTACCCACTATGAAAAAGTTAAGGCCACATGCTCCAAATTTGCACATTGCGTCAATATAATTCTACTGGCTGATTTTGGAGAAGTCATCTTCGACCGAGATCTGCGCATCATCACTATGCCCGTGAATTCCATATCCATTGCCAATATATTAAACGGTTGTGCCAAAGAAACATACTACAGCGACACTAGAGAATCCTTCGCTAAGTTCACGGCCCCTGGCACCACCGCCCTAGTAGTTGACGACGTCAATACAAATCTGCACGTCACGAAAGGGCTTCTGGCCTACTATGAAATTGGCGTCATTTTATGCAATAGTGGCTTTGCCGCAATTGAGGCCGTCAAATCCAAAGAATTTGACTTTGTGTTTATGGACCACATGATGCCTGGGATAGACGGCGTTGAAACCACCGCGCAAATTCGTGCAATGGGAGCACTTGACCCTTACTACAGTTACTTGCCAATTATCGCTCTGACAGCAAACGCCATTTCTGGCGTAAAAGAAATGTTCCTAGCCAACGGTTTTGACGACTTTTTATCCAAGCCTATAGAAATGTCTCAGCTTGCCGCAGTGTTGGAAAGATGGGTACCCAAGAAAAAGCAGAGGAGGCTTGGCTTAGAGCCACGAGAAATCGGCACCCCAGTGAATAGCGACGCAAGAGGCCATGACAACCCTTTGGGGTTCAAGATTGACGGCCTTGACGTTAGGGCCGGTCTTGCCAAAACTGGTGGAAGCATTGAAAATTTTATTCAAAATTTGAGCATTTTCCAGCAAGAGTGGTTTGAAAAAATTTATGCAATTAAAACCGCCTTTGATTCCAATGAATTTGATTTATTTATAACATATACACACGCATTAAAAAGTGCGGCCTTGCATGTTGGAGCCGCAAAACTATCTGCAATCGCCGATTCTTTAGAAAATGCTGGCAACGAAATGGATATCGCTTTTATCAAAGATAACTTTGACGATTTGTTTTCTGTGTTCCACACGACCTTGGCTTCCATTCGCAGCACTCTGAAAAATTATCATAGCGACGACAACGTCTCTTTTGACATTTCGGCCTTGAGGATTGAACTTGCTACCCTGAAAGCGGTACTAGAGCAACAGGACTCCGAATCAATTTCCTCTGCGGCTAAATTGGTCCGCCCCTATTTGCATGTACCTGGAATAGGAAGCACCATCGAAAACATACTCCGATACACATTGACTGGAAAATATAGCGAAGCTTTGTCAATGATTAATTTTCTGCTTCAGGAGAAAAAATGACAAATCACATTGAAGAATTTTCTGTTGCGGGCAAAAATTTCGTCTATTATGATTTGTCCAATTTCAAGCTGCTTGAGGAGTACGAAATGTTCATAGAGGAGGCCAAACTTGGAATTGTAAAATACCCAAAACACTCATTGCTGACGATATCCAACATATCCAATGTCCAAATTGACACGCACATTAAAGAAATCTTAGCGGAATGGATGATATTCAACAAACCTTTTGTTAAATGCGGAGCCGCCATTGGCACCAGCGGAATCAAGACAATGATTGTAAAAACCATATTTGGCGCAAGCGAACGCAGCAACATGAAATTTCTCCACACTAAAGACCAAGCCATAGAATGGCTGTTGAAACAATGATCATAATGTCATCCATCTGGCTCTGCCCTGCGGAACTGTAACTAATTGCTCTGCGCCGCTGCGCATCAAATCCCGCCCCTGAGGTTTGCCACAGGCCATAGTTCGCCGCCGCGCTCTTTCAACAGTGCCACTAACTTTGACTGAAATATTGCGGCAATGGGTGCGAGCGGGTCGGGAAAGCCTTTCGGAAGCGAATACCTTCCAACGGCTATTTCCCCGATCTGAATCGGCCTCCCTTTGGCTATGTGGTCTGCATCTTCTTCGTTCAGGGTGCGGCTGGGACACCAAGGCAGAACGCCAGGCCCGGTGGCCAGCCCTTGTTTATTTTCGCCTGGGTCTTCCCATGGGCCTATGGCTTCCCTTCGCAGCCCCGATAGGTGTGCCCCGCAGCCTAGGACTCGCCCCAAATCCCTTGCCAAGCTGCGGACATAGAAGCCCCCCCTGCACACTATCCTCAGCTTGCTTCTCCTAGGCAAATCGTGGGAGGCCCATTCGGCCTCATGCAAATAGACCCGCGATGGAGGCAGGGCAACCTTTTCGCCTCGGTGCGCTTTTTTGTACGCAGCTTCGCCGCCGATTTTTTTCGCGCTCGTGGCCGGCGGCACTTGATTGGACCATCCCAAAAAACTTTTTACTGCGTCTTCTAGGTGTTTTTCGGTTATCCCTTCTGCACCACATTCCGACACATTATTCCCAAGATGGTCTCCGCTGTCCGTTTCAATGCCCCACACGATATCTGCTTCGTAAGCTTTCGGCAGTGGATGAATCAGTTCCATCAGCCTAGTAGCTTGGCCAGAAAGCATCAGCAGCAAGCCCCTTGCAAAAGGGTCCAGCGTTCCACCGTGTCCTATGGACCATTTTTTTTGCCCTGCGTCAAAGGCAGCGCGCTTAAAAGAGCGCACCATGTCAAAACTGGTCAAACCGACCGGCTTATGCACCAAGTAAACTCCTGGGCTTAATTCGTGACACGGCATCTGGCCTCCGCAAAATTGGTACTTTCAGACACGAATGGGATATTTCCAACCAGTGTGGGCCGCAACGCAGATGAGTGTCGGCGGCTGCAGGCGAGTTCAGCGACTCCGTTGCACAATTGCCGCCCAAACTTTATAATGATACTTGTTTGTGCCACTAGGCACAACAAATGTTTGGTTTTAGAAAGGCATGGAAATGAAGCTGCGCGTTTTCTTACTTGCTCTCGCCGCCGAGCGAGGGCAACAAATAGCCAAGGCTTCCCCAAAAAGTAACCCCGTGTTTATGTCCGCTTTTTTTCTGATGTCCCTTTGCCTAGGATGCCAACGCATCTCCCCATGAGAACTACTGTCAACAATTAAATGTGGCCCTTGGCCTCGTTCTTCCCTTCCACTTGTTCCATTAATCAATCTGCTGTCGGAGAAAAAAGTGCCAAAGACACCATCTGCACCGCGCGTTGCGGCCATCGTAGGCCCATTCATGTCAGGCAAGACTTCTGTTTTGGAAGGACTGCTGTTTTCTTGCGGGGCCATCAACCGAAAGGGGTCGGTGAAGGAAGGGAACACTGTCGGCGATTTTTCGCCTGAAGCTCGCGAAAGGCAGATGGGCATCGAGGCCAATATTGCCACCGCCACCTTCGGCGGAGAGAGCTGGACTTTCATTGATTGCCCAGGCTCGGTGGAATTCATGCAGGAATCGGCAGGACCCTTGGTAGTGGCGGACGCCGCAATCATAGTCGTAGAGGCCGACCCAAACAGGGCGATGATGGCCGCGCCGATTCTGCGGACGCTAGAGTCAATGAATATCCCAAGGGCCATCTTCGTCAATAAAATGGATGCCCCCGATTCTATAGCGAACCTAAAGGCCACCATCGACGCCCTTGCGGCTTGGTCCGGCAAGCCATTGGTACAGCGCATGTTCCCCGTCGCCGAGGGGGACTTGCTAAAAGGCTATGTTGACCTAGCACTAGAAAGGGCATTCAACTACAACCCTACCACTAACAACGATGTTCTAGTTGAAATACCGGGGGCGATCAAAGAGGAAGTGGTCGCAAGCCGCCAAGAAATGATGGAAGCCGTCTGCGGGCTGGACGATGCCCTTATGGAAAAGCTGTTGGCGGACGAAGTACCCAGTTTGGATGAAATTTACACTACGCTCGCCAAAGGATTCAAGAGCGGCGATATTGTCCCAGTGCTATTTGGCGCCGCAGAAAAGAATGGCGGCATGTTGCGCCTCCTGAAAGCCCTGCGCCACGAAGCTCCAGAATACAATGAAACAATGGAGAGGAACGGCATCAAGCCTGAGGGCGAGCTGTTGGCCCAAGTGTGGAAAACCGTCCATGCCCAGCACATAGGCAAACAAAACTATGTGAGGATATGGAAGGGA